>OJDH01000321.1_pt1 | contig 24981 bp, 22 predicted proteins | sample 1592761 | NCBI WGS metagenome assembly OJDH01 (sample SAMN05416855, study PRJEB24817) | seawater metagenome | isolation source: Sea water | place: Canada:Atlantic | collected 2013-11
ATCTACACTATCCTCTTCGTCGGCAGCGTCAGATGTGTATAAGAGACAGAAATAACATTTATCTAAAGGAGCGTGCCATGAGCTTGTCTGGTGCTATCAATACCGCTGTGTCTGGTTTAGCAGCTCAGAGTTATGCTCTGGGTGTTATTTCAGACAATATCGCTAACGCCTCAACGGTGGGATACAAATCCTCCTACACCAGCTTTTCTTCTCTGGTTACAAATAGTACTACATCGTCTAGCTACGGATCCGGTGGGGTTAGTGCATCAGATGTTTCAGGTGTCAGCCAGCAAGGTTTGATTTCCTCTACTCAGTCGATTTTAGATCTGGCGATTGATGGCAACGGCATGTTTATTGTGTCCAGTTCCCTGGATACTTCAGATGCGACCTATGCCTTTACCAGAGCGGGTGATTTTTCGGTCAATGATGAAGGGTACCTAGTAAATAGCTCCGGTATGTACCTGATGGGTTATCCAACTGATAGTGATGGATCTATATCTGTTGGAGCGACAAATAGCCTGTCTGCTCTAGAGCCAATTGACGTTTATGCAGCAAGTGGTGTGGCTGTCGCGACATCCGAACTTTCCCTCGAAGCAAACCTTCCTGCAGATGCTGATATTGGCGATACCTTTACAACTTCAGTTGAACTTTTTGACTCCCTAGGTGTTTCACAAACAGTGGATCTGAATTGGGAGAAAACTGCCGCGAACACATGGGATTTGACTTACAGTGATCCTGTAAACACACTTGATCCGACTGTGACAAGCGGCACGGCAAGTGGTGGACCTGTAGCAATTGTCTTTAATGACGATGGTACCCTGGCCTCGACAACACCCAGCCCACCTGTGTTGGATATAACAGGTTGGACGTCAGGCGCTGGAGACAGCTCGATTACGCTTGATTTGGGTACTGCAGGAGAAGCCAACGGCCTGTCACAAGCTGCGTCAAACGAGACCGATCCTTCTGTCGATTTGGGATCTATTTCTCAAAATGGCACCAGCTATGGCAGTTTTTCTTACGTTGATATTAATTCAGAAGGTGGGATCACTGCGTATTTCGATAATGGCCAGAGCCAGTCTATCTATCAGTTGTCTCTTGCCACTTTTGCTAATCCTGATGGATTGATCGCCGAAAGTGGCAATCTGTTTCGCCAGTCTTCTTCATCAGGAGATTTTATTCTCTCAACTCCGGGGGACAATGGTGCTGGTGTTATTTCACCCTCTTCTCTTGAGGAATCAACCGTTGATATTGCCTCTGAATTCAGTCGTATGATTGTGGCTCAACAGGCTTATTCTGCTGCTTCAACAGTTGTGACCACAGCAGATGAAATGATCAACACTCTTATTGCAGCCGTTCGATAACCCAAATGTTTAGTGCAAGATTAAAACGACTTGAGGCGAATGTATCCCACCTCTTGGATAATGGAGCAAACAGGCCAGGTGTATTGAGTTGCCTCGAAGAAGCGACCTCTCTTAGTAAAGCGCTTGAGCAAGAACGAGACGAATTGGGACAGGAAATTCTAAAACTACGCAAGTCTCGCTCAGTAACACGTTCGTACTTTCAATCTATCGAGATGTTTAAAGGAAAAAGGAATTGATCATGGGTAATGGAGAAGCAAGATTTCAGGCGGTTTTGGATACTTTAATCACCGTAATGCGTATGGAAAATCGTTTTCTGGAATGGCAGGATACAGAGAGTGTTTCCCGGCTCCAACCCCTGAAAAAAGGACTTGCTGATGAATATGAAGTCCTAAGCCCTCCAATCCTGGAAGACATGAAATCGCGAGCTGCGGTTGGGGATGTGGAAGATTTTAAAATCTTGCTCGAACAAATGCAGGATCTGCGTCAATTAACGCGTCGAAATATTCATTTGTTGAACGAAAGAAAAGTGGCTTGTGCGGAGCGTGTAGAAGCCTTGCTTGATGCTGCGGCACAACGTGGTCACGCCTAAACAAGATCATACCTGAGGGAGACTAAAGTGACACTGACATCCGCACTGCATACGGCAACAAATGCTCTTTTGGTCACACAATCAGGTATTTCTGTTGCGTCATCCAATGTTTCGAATGCTGGAACAGAAGGTTATACCAGAAAGACACTGTCGACTGACTCTGTCGTACTTTCTGGTTATGGTGCAGGTGTTACTTCGGGAGGTGTTACTAGCAGTGCAGATCCCTTCCTTTCCGCAAGCATTATTGAGCAATCTTCGGATGCAGGGGAAGCCAATGTCATTGCAATATATCTTGATCAGTTGCAGCAGGGATTGGGCACGACCTCCAGTGGAACAAACTTAACGGCGGATGTTGCTGCCCTGGTTTCAGAACTGCTATCCTTAAGTTCGACACCAGAAAGTAATAGCCAGGCAGCATTAATAGTTTCTGCGGCAGAAGATCTTGCTCAAGAGCTTACCAGCCAATCTGGAAATATCCAAGATCTCCGGGATCAAGCCAATAATGGAATTGCTCAGAGTGTCTCGGATATAAACCAATCACTCGCGGTCATTGATCAGCTTAATGAGCAAATTCTTTTGGCCAATAGTCAGGGAACTTCAACCCTGGATTTAGAGGACAAAAGAACTCTAGAGTTGGAAAAACTCGCCACAGAATTAGACATTTCTTACTTCACGACCAGTGATAACCAAACGTATGTTTATACCAATAGTGGTCAACCATTGGTGGACAGCCAGTTACACGAGCTTTCTTATGATCCTGCTGCCAATGTAGATGCTGCCCTGAGCTATCCCGGGGGTTTTGATGCGATCACCCTAAATGGCAAAGATATTACTGAAGATATTTCCGGGGGAGAATTGGCAGGGTTTATAGCTTTAAGAGATGATATCCTTCCCGAGCAGCAAGACACCCTGAATGTTATGGCGCAAAGCCTGATGAGTGAAATTAATGCTGTCTATGAAAATGGCGTTGCCTATCCCGCCCCGGAAACAGTTTCGGGTACCGAAAGTTTTACTGGACTGGATAGTTTTACAGGAACGGGGGACGTTCGTGTTGCTCTTGTGGATAGTGAAGGGAGCTTACAGGCGTATCAGGATATCGATCTATCGACGCTCTCTACCATAAATGATGTTGTGGCGGCTATTGATAGTATTGCTGGTATTTCAGCAAGTTTATCGACCGATGGAAATTTGATTATTGAAGCCGACGATCCTGCAATGGGAATTGGTCTTTCTCAACTAGATAGTGCGGTTGGGGTTGATGCAGAAAGCTTTTCCAGCTTCTTTGGGGTACAACAGTTTTTTACTGGAACAAGTGCCGCAGATATTGCTGTTTCTGAAACTCTACAAGATGATCCTGGATCTCTTGCAACTGGCCAGCTCGATACATCTGCTACTTTGACCGTCGGTGATGCTGTGATCTCAGTTGGCGACAGTTCTATCGCCGAGAGCCTTTATGATGCGATGACCACGAGCGTTACCATGGGGAGTTCCAGTGACACTTATGAAAGTTATTCCGCTGACTACATTGCGACTGTGGCGCAAGACGCTGCTAACGCACAAATTACAGCCGATGCGGAACAGTTATCTTTGGATAACTTAAAAACAGAACTCTCTAATAATACAGGGGTAAATGTGGATGAAGAGTTGGCTTATATAACACAACTGGAAAACCAGTATGCCGCCGCAGCTGCCATTATCGATACGCTGCAATCTCTATTTGATGAACTGCTTGGTACGGTTCGATAGGATTAGACTATGGAACGAATTTCGACCTTTGCCAATAACACTGCGCTGATGGCACAAGCACTTAAAGTTCAGTCGCAACTGGCTGAAAAGCAAATGGAATCTGCTAGTGGAGATAAATCTCAGGACTATAAAGGTGTTGCCCAAACCGCAAGCCAGATCGTAAGTCTTGAAAGCTCTCTCAATCGTTCGATGACCTATGTTGATAACGGGGAACTTGTCATCGGACGCATTGAAATTATGCAGTCCTCTATTACTTCACTTATCGATCTTGCCAATAATTTCAAGTCAGATTTAACTGCGACCCTCGGCGGAGAAAACGCGTCTACTGTGGGTATCAACACCATTGCCAACTCAAACCTGGAAGAAGCAGCCGCGACGATCAATTTACAGGTTGGCGGAAGGTATCTTTTTGCTGGATCGGCTACTGATCATCCACCAGTGTCTGTCGAAAACCCGCCCTATACCGCAATTTCCAGTCCTTCGACCGCGCAAGATAGTTATTACAGCGGCAACGATGACATCGCATCTGTTCAGGTCAACGATAATCTAAACTTAGAATATGGTGTTGCGGGCTCTGACACGGGTTTTGAAACGCTGTTGCGGGCGATGAATATCTCCGCAAATGCATCAGAGGATCCAATGGACCAGGCGGCATTCGAAGAAGCCTTTGAGCTTCTAAACGAAGCCATTGATGCGCTCTTGGTCGTTCAAACTGAATTAACCGTTGCCTACAACACAACTGAACGCGCTTTGGATGATCAGGTTGATTATCAACTCTATGCTGGGAACTGGCTGGATGATGCAAAAACGGCTGATGTGGGGCAGACAACGCTTGAGCTATCACAATTAGAAGCTCAGTTGGAAGCGTCATATTCGGCAACGACTAAATTGATTAACCTCAGTTTGACGGACTATATCTAATACCACCGGCCCTTAATATTGTCCCATCTGGATCTCGTCCACTTTCTCCCGAGAAGGAAGAAATCTGCTGGCGATACGGTGTATCGTCAAGGATTTTTGACGCGCGTCGGGGGGACGTGGACGTGACCGAAACGGCATATTTTCAAGGCTTTCGGGCCGCGTCGCACAAACTTTGCGATACACCGCATCGCGGAAGTCCGTGCTCCTCGCCGAAAATTTTGAAAATGTGTCCAGATGGGGTAATATTAAGGGTCGGTGGTATAAATTGCCACTGCACATGTAATGAGATACCCCTCACATATTGGCAGTGGCATTCTGATTTCGCTCTTTTAACTTCGTTCAATACCACCGTAGGAAACACCGGAAAGAGACGCCATGTCTTTTTTCCAGGTCGTTAAATCCTCAATAGAAAAATCTTGCAGAGAGCTGTGACCACACGCCCTTGCCAAAATTTGCATTAGTTCGACTGATGCTCCGAAGAAACGTGCCAGTCCTTCTGCTGCACTATCAACTTTAAGCCTTAAGCGGAGGTCTTCACGCTGGGTTGCTATCCCCACAGGACAGGTGTTGCTGTGACAAGCTCTCATCCCGAGACAACCAATGGCCTGCATTGCAGAGTTGGAAACAGCTATAGCATCAGCGCCAAGTGCAAGTGCCTTGGCGAAGTCTGCAGGAGTTCTCAGGCCTCCCGTAATGATCAGGGATACATCTTTGTCTTGGCTGTCCAGGTGTTTTCTTGCGCGTGCTAATCCGGGGATTGTGGGAACTGATATATTGTCTCTAAAAATAAGCGGTGCAGCGCCTGTGCCACCACCACGGCCATCAAGTATGATGTAATCAACACCTATTTCGAGAGCAGCATCGATGTCCTTTTCGATATGCTGTGCAGAGAGTTTGTATCCGATGGGAATTCCGCCCGTTTCTATCCGAACCTGGTCCGCAAACTCTTTGATTTGGGCTGGTTTTGTCCAATCAGGAAAGCGGGCTGGCGATATTGCATCTTCCCCTGGATTTAACCCGCGAACTTCGGCTATTTTGCCGGTGACTTTACTGCCCGGTAAATGTCCGCCTGTACCCGTTTTCGCGGCTTGTCCGCCTTTGAAATGAAAGGCTTGGCATTTTTTTATCTTCTCCATGGAAAAACCAAACCGGGCCGAAGCTAATTCGTAAAAATAACGAGAATTAGAGGCCTGTTCCTCAGGCAGCATACCGCCTTCGCCACTGCAAATTCCCGTTCCTGCTAACTCTGCACCCATTGCGAGGGCTGTTTTTGCTTCTTCTGAAAGTGCACCAAAACTCATATCAGATACAAAAAGGGGTATTTTCAACTTCAGTGGCTTTTTAGCTTTTGGACCGATGATGGTTTCTGTCAACACTGGCGCATCATCAAGTAAAGGTGCGTTCGCCAATTGGGCAGTAACAAATTGTATGTCATCCCATGAGGGAAGTTCAGCCCTCGGAACACCCATTGCCCCCATAGGCCCGTGGTGACCCAATTTAGACAAACCATTTTTAGCCAATTCTTGAATGAACTCAATATGTGGTTCGATAGGGTTATTACCGCTGAGAGAGGGGGCCGGACTTGGATTTGAAGACCCCTCGGGTTTGATATCTTTGTGGGTGCCATCACAAAAGGGTCGTTTGTTCGATTGCTGACAGCCACAGGCATAAATGGTTTTATCTTCTTCAAATGTCATCACCTGAGGTGTGATATCCGTGCTTGTGTGTGACCCGTCACAAAAGGGGCCATTTTTTGAAAGGCCACACATACAAAAAGCTTTTGTTTCTCCTTCTTGCACATCGATTGCAAAGGGTTCGTTCTGCCAACTTACCATGGTATCTCTCTATCTCTCATTACGGTCATTTAGATGAATAATTTGATCGCGACGTTTTTGTTTTTTGTTTTTATGATATATAGATTGGTACGAAAAAAAAGTCATGATGGTTAATTGGAGCTTTATTGTCTCCAAGTTGGAACAAATAGAGGCGAGTATGGATCGACTGTCTGGAATGGAAGCTTTCATTGCAGTTGCTGAAACGGGAAGTTTTAGTGCTGCTGGTAAGCGCCTTGATTTGGCTAGGGCTGTTGTCAGTAAACGCGTTGCTGCACTTGAATCTGTTATGGGAGCCCAGTTATTAAATCGGACCACAAGACGGGTGAGTATTACGGGGCCAGGGGCAGAATTTTATGAACGTTGTCGAGTAATTGTTGAAGAGTTCAATATCGCCGGGGATGAGTTAGCCAGAAATCAGGTTGAACCCGAAGGCCATATTAAGCTCAGTGTTCCCATGTCTTTTGGCCAATTACATATTGCGCCTGCTTTATTGGACTTTATGGACCGCTTTCCAAAAATTGTGGTCAATATGATCCTGACTGATCGATTTGTTGATGTTGTTGCAGAAGGATATGATTTAGTTGTCCGAGTTGGGAACCTTGAAGATAGTTCCTTGACCTCGCGTCACCTTGCACCAGTACAGCGTATCCTCTGTGCTTCACCAGATTATATAAGGGCGAACGCACCTTTGCATGAACCCGGGGAACTCGCCAACCACCGAATTCTACATTATGGGTGGCACCGAACTGGCACACGTTGGGATTTGGATAGTCAAAAGGGAAGGGTATCTGTTGAAGTGGCCGTGCACTTTAGTGCGAATAATGGTGAGGTGCTTGCAGCCGCTGCAAAAGCGGGTAAAGGGGTTGCTTTAATGCCAAATTTTGTCGTTGCAGCAGACATCAAAAAGGGTAACCTTGTCAGGGTATTGCCTGACTATGAAGCAACATCGGTAGGTCTGCATGCTCTTTGGCCAGCCAGCAAGTTACAGCCCACACGCGTTCGAACGTTGATCGATTTTCTTATTGAACGCTTTTCTGGGGAAGCCTATTGGGATCGAGACTAATGGCTTTTGCCATTGGAATTATAGCCATTGATCTTCTTCTGTTTTGATCGTGCTTTTATCTTTTTGTCGAGAGTTTCTTTTCTCACGACAGATAAGCGTTTGAGTGATTTTCCATAGGTTTCAAGTGAAGACATTAGCTCTTTAAGACGGAGGACGCTAACATGGTCCATAGGTCGATCACGCTTTTCAATCAGATACTGTTTTAACTGATTTTCAAGTTCAGTAAGGGTTTCTGGGTCTTGAACTTTGCCAGAACGAAAAAAGCGCGCCCATTTATCAATCTGACGATCTTCGTTTAAACCGAATGCTGATGTTTGATGTGTGTTTGACATTGTTCCCTCCAATACATTTCCACGTAAAAGAAGGGAAAAACTGTCATTTATTTTTTATTTGAGAAAATTTACAATCTCTTTTTGACCATTCAAATTCAGTTCAGCCTGTACTGGTGCTGTTTTACTTATGACCTTTCCCCGGCGAATAACAAACAGTCGGGCAGGGCGCAGGCGGATGGCTTCAATCGGGTCTTGGGCTTGCAGGATAACCAAGTCCGCGAAGTTGCCTTTGGCAATACCATAATCTTGCAGGTGCATGACCTTAGCTGAATTCTCTGTCACAGCTTTGAACATGGCTCTGGTTTCTGAGACGCCAGTCATTTGTCCGACGTGGGTTGCCATGTGTGCGACTTCAAGCATGTCATGACTGCCAAAGCTGTACCAGGGATCCATGACACAATCATGCCCGAGCGCGACGTTGATGCCCATGGCTGTCATTTCCTTGACCCGCGTCATGCCACGACGTTTAGGGTAGGTATCATGACGCCCTTGCAGAGTAATATTGATCAGAGGGTTCGGGATAGCAGTAATATTGGCCTCTTTAATGAGGGGAAGTAGTTTACTGACGTAGTAATTATCCATGGAGTGCATGGATGTTAGGTGTGATCCGGCGACACGGCCCTGTAAACCCAACCGCACGGTTTCACTGGCGAGGGTTTCAATGTGACGCGACATAGGATCATCAGTTTCATCGCAATGCATATCAACCAGCAGGCCGCGATCTGCCGCTATCTGACACAAAGCTTTTACGGATGTGGCACCGTCTTCCATTGTTCGTTCGAAATGAGGAATCCCGCCAACCACATCCACGCCCATATCCAAAGCGCGTTTAAGGTTTTCTGCAGCCTTGGAATAGCGAATGTAACCATCTTGAGGGAAGGCGACGAGTTGGATATCTATCCAGGGAGCCAGTTCTTTTTTGGCTTCGAGCAAAGCGCTAACCGCCAAGAGACGATCATCGCTGGTATCGACGTGGCTTCGGATAGCAAGAGTGCCGCGTGCGATGGACCATCGGGCGAGGGCGTGGACCCGTTCTTTGATTGCTTCGTGGGTCAGGTGGGGTTTGAGCTCTCCCCACAATTGAATACCTTCGAGTAAAGTACCGCTTTCATTTAACCTTGGTTGCCCGAGGCTAAGCGTTGAATCCAGATGAAAATGCGGATCAATAAAGGGTGCTGTTACAAGGTGACCTGCTGCATCTACGATCTCGGTTTTGCCTTGCTCAATGCCCTCAGTGATCTGAGGTGATATGTCAACAATACGGTCACCCTGAACTGCAATATCGACAGTACTCTTCTCATCAGAATTGTTACTCTCTGGGAGGACGGCGTTTTTAATAACAAGATCAAGCATGGGACTTCCGGTTTCATATGGTCGGTTATAAGTATTACGGGCTTAAGTCCGTTCACCCCGGCGAAAGGGCGTAAGCAGCGCTTTAGGATAACTGGCTTTACGGGCCATGATTACCATAGCTACTATACTTAGGACATAGGGCATCATCAGGAAAAACTGATAAGGAATAACCGCGCCTGCTGTTTGCTGTACCCGCACTTGCAAAGCATCCAGTCCAGCAAAAAGAAGAGCTCCGATCAGGGCTTTACCTGGACGCCAGGATGCGAAGATCACCAGAGCAACACAGATCCATCCACGCCCGTTGATCATGCCAAAGAAAAACGCATCAAAGGCTGACATGGTTATAAAGGCGCCACCCACGGCCATAAAGGCGCTGCCAACCATCACGGCCCCCGTTCTAATGCTGAGAACATTGATACCTTGAGCCTCAACGGCCATCGGGTTTTCACCCGCCATCCGAACAGCTAAGCCAACGGGTGTTTTATAAAGCACATACCAAACCATAGGAACGAGAATGAGTGCCAAATAAGTTAAAGGTGTTTGCGTAAAGAGGGCTTCACCGATGATGGGAATATCAGAGAGGAAGGGGACGGGATAAGGGTGGAAGGGATCAATCTTTGGCGGTGTGGTCGCATCAGGTAGTAACATGCGATAGATGTAGTAGCTAAGCGAAGACGCAAAGAGGGTGATACCGATACCTGTGACGTGTTGAGATAATCCAAGATAAACCGTAAAGCCACTATGCAGAAGCCCAAACATTGCACCAATGAAGGCGGCAAACATGACACCTGTCCAAAGGTCCCCGCCCATATAGACCCACATCCAACCAGACATGGCACCCATGGTCATAATGCCTTCAATTCCGAGGTTTAGGACACCAGCCCGTTCGCAAATTAATTCACCAAGAGTGCCAAAGATCAGAGGGCTGACAATCCGAAATGTCGCGGCCCAAAAACCAGCAGAGATAAGAATATCGAGTATATCCATCATAATTTTATCTCCACCGCAGACGGTATTTGGTCAACATGACACTGACCAAAATGGAAAGGACGGAAAGTCCTACCAAAACATCTGCTATGTAAGTTGGAATGTTAATCGCGCGGCTCATGGAATCAGCGCCAACATAGATCATGGAAATAAATATCGCAGACAGGATTACGGCGAGGGGATTAAGCTGCGCCAGCATAGCAACGGCAATACCTGTATAGCCATAACCGGGTGAAATATCGAGGGTCAGATAACCTTTGAGACCTGCGACTTCGCTCACCCCAGCAAGCCCTGCGAGGCCGCCACTGATAACAGCCGTTCTGATCACTGTCGTATTGACGTTGATACCGGAAAACTTTGCGGCGGAGGTATTGAGACCGACAGCACGGATTTCGTATCCCCAAACCGTAAACCTCATCATGGCCCAACAAAGCACAGAGCCAATGATGGCAAAGATAAATCCAAAGTGAAGGCGGCTTTTGTCAACGAGACTTGGGAACAGGCCTTCGTCAATGATTGGTTCGGCTTGTGGCCATCCCATTGACATCGGGTCTTTTAAGGGACCTTCAAGAAAGTAGCCAACAAAGAGCAGGATGACAAAGTTTAACAACAAGGTTGTAACAACCTCGTCAACTTTGAGATGGGTCTTGAGCATAACGGGGATCGCCAACGCAGCGCCGCCCGCAAGGGCGCCAATGAGCATGAGAAAAGGGATCATCAGGAGTGGTGGGAGAGTAATCAGCCCTGTGCCAAAGAATGTCGCAGCAAGAGCTCCACAATAAAGTTGTCCCTCGGCACCAATATTATAGAACCGTGCACGAAAAGCGATCGTTGCTGCAAGGCCTGTAAAGATCAAAGGAATAGAGCGCGTTAAAGTTTCTGTTAGGGCAAAGCTGGAGCCAACGGCACCCTTAACCAGAAGTAGATAAGCATCACTAACAGATGCGCCAACCCAAAGGATCAAGATTGATCCTAGGCCAAGAGAAACAATAACGGCGGCGAAAGGGGCAAAGGCAATACGCCAGGGCGCCACGTACTCACGTGGTTCAATCTGCATGGCTTGGCTCCTTAACGGGTGCGTTTAAATTATCAGGCGCTTGATCGAATGTTTGTCCCATTGTTTGTCCGGCCATCATCAATCCAACCTGACTGGTACTGACGGATTTTGCGTCAAAAGGCTGGGTTAATTTACCGTGGTACATAACGCAGATGCGATCGCATAGAGAGAAGAGCTCGTCCAGATCCTCTGAAATGAGCAGAATTCCTGCACCTCTTTTACGCGCGGCAAGAAGCTGCTCGTGTACATAGGCAATAGCGCCTTCATCAAGGCCACGCACAGGTTGATTGGCTAGAATGAAAGCAGGCTCGGGCGCCAGGGCTCGGGCAAGAATGAGTTTTTGCATGTTACCGCCAGAAAGCAGCTTGGTTTCTGCATCTGGTCCTTCGCACCGAATGTCAAATTTTTCAATAAGGGCATTGGTACGCTCAACACAAGCTTTGCGGTCAATGATAATACCTGCCTTGGAAACGGGCGCATTTCGGAGATCTTCGCTGATCAGGTTTTCCCATAATGCCATTTCGCCGACAACACCAGAACTGTGACGATCTTCGGGTATTCGGCCCACGCCGCGATGGACAATGTTTGAAGGAGACGCCTGAGTTACAGGGACATCCAAAAGCTCAAAGGTGCCTTGGTTTGGTATCGTTAGCCCCGAAAGAAGATCTGCCAATGCTGATTGACCGTTTCCAGCAACTCCTGCTATGCCAATAATTTCATGTTGGTGAATTGTCAGGTTCACTTGATCAAGTTTGGGCACTTTACTCGCCTTGCGACCAGCATCTCTGAGGGTGACATTATTTAATCTCACGACTGGTTTACCGCATTCCATCGCCTCAAGGCTTGGACGTTCGACTTTCCGGCCGACCATCATTTCCGCAAGCATGGCTCTATCGGCGTCTTTTGTGGCAACGGAACCAACGATTTTTCCACGGCGTAAGACTTCTACACGTGTACTGATCTGTAAAATTTCATGGAGTTTATGGGAAATGAAAATTATGGCAAAGCCTTGCCCAGTTAGGCTTTTTAAGGTTTTAAACAGGCTGTCTGCTTCTTGTGGGGTTAAGACGGCGGTGGGCTCATCTAAAATTAATACGCGGGCGTCTCTGTAGAGGGCTTTTAAGATCTCTACTCTTTGTCTCTCACCGACGGAAAGATCAGCAACACGGGCATCAGGATTGATCTTGAGCCCATAGTCTTCGGACATTTTGGCCAGCTTGGCTTTGGCGGCGGATTGTTTTTGGGACAGAGACCAAAGGCTTTCGGTGCCAAGCATGATATTCTCAAGCACGGTTAGGTTTTCTGCGAGGGTAAAGTGCTGGTGGACCATGCCGATACCAGCTTTGATAGCGGCATCTGTTTGCCCTGAAGGGAGCTGTTTACCATCAACTTCGATGTGACCTGTGTCGGCGGTATAATGGCCGTAGAGAATATTCATCAGGGTGGTTTTACCAGCCCCGTTCTCCCCAAGTAAGGCGATAACGTCGCCCTTTTCCAGAGACAAGGATATGTCGTCATTGGCGACAAGAGGTCCGAAAGATTTTGTAATGTTGTGAAAGGCAAGCAAAGCCATTTAACGTTCCCCAGTAAAGGTCGTAACGAAACGCAGCATCGTAACGTTGCAAATTTGCCCAAAGGGTAGGCTCTTCTTATGGAACCGTTATTTCAGGATGCCCAAAAAAAAGACCCCCGACCTCGGGAAAGTAAGAGAGGTCAGGGGCCAGAAGGCGGCTAGTAAGTCGACTTTGGTTCGTTGTCGTCAATTTCAACAACGAACTTGCCTGAGAGGATATCTGACTTTATCTGTTCGACTTTATCCTTAGCGTCGGCTGGGATTTTTCCTTCGAACTCGTAATAAGGGGCAAGGGACGCGCCGCCTTTTTGCATCATGGTCCATTCTTTATAATCGGCTGCGGAGAATGATCCGGCTTTTACTTGATCTATCGCGTGACCAATCGCTGATTCCATATGCCAAAGCGCGGAAGTAACCACGACGTCTTTACCGTTTTCTTCCTTGTTCATGTCGTTCACGTTACCAAAGGCGAGTATGCCTTTGTCACGTGCGGCATCAACAACACCAGCACGTTCGGCATAAAGAACATCTACGCCGGTTTCAATTTGAGCGAAGGCAGCTTCTTTGGCTTTGGGAGGATCGTACCAAGAACCGATGAAGTTTACTTTGAACTGGGCGTTAGGATTAACGGAAAGGGCTCCGGCCATAAAGGCATTGAACAGGCGGTTTACCTCGCCGATAGGGTAGCCTCCGACCATGCCGATCTTACCAGATTTACTCATGCTTCCTGCGAGGATGCCCATGAGGTAACAAGGTTCGTGGATGTAGTTATCAAAGACGGAGAAGTTATCGCCATGTGGCTTGAAGGGATCTCCCATAAGGAAGGCAATATCTTTGTAATCGTCAGCAACTTTGCGTGCTTCACGGCTGATACCAAAGGCCTCACCAACGATGAGATCGGCTTTGCCTTCTGCGTATTCCCGAAGAACACGAACATAATCGGTGTTGGCGACTTTTTCAGAAAAGACGTATTCAATTTCGCCAGCTTCTTTTGCAGCGAGCAGTGCTTCGTGAAGACGTGCATCCCATTTTTGTTGAATGGGCTGGGTGTAAATACCAGCAACTTTTAAAGTTTTAGCAAAGCCTGGTGTGGAGCCTAAAGCAACACTTGTAAGTCCTGCGGCGGCAAGTGCGAGTACGGTTCTTCTGGATAAACCTGTCATGGTATCCCTCCCTGGATAGATGTAAAACAGCCCTGAAATTGCCCAAATACAAGTTCGGTATTTCACCGTTAGTCGTTGTTTTTTAATTGCTTTCAGAAACGGTTGCTTCTGTTGGTACGACTTGTACAGAGCTCTTTACTCTTACAGCCCGGACACATTGATGTGCCTCTATTTTTACTGATAGATGAATGCTAATTTTTTTTGATCAGTTGGTCAAATAAAACAGATAAAAAAGATGAAAATAATTTAACCATAACTGGTATGGAGGCTCTTTTTTAAACCCAATACAGCGCGAGCTGTATTTCAATAAATGAAGTTTATAACGTGAGTTATCCGAAAATTGCATGGAAGCTGTGCAGGGTCATAAGGCGGGAATACTTGACCTCAGCGCTCAAGTAGTTAAAAGAAGGCAACAGTTTTGGGCTTAGCTTTGATCGTGCAATTTTAATTGTGTTCATAAGAGCCAAGTGTATAAAGCCCTTAAGATATCGTCAGCGAGAACAACGTAAGGCCTGAGTTATGCTCGAAGCCCAAAAAGCTACCCAAAAAACCGCACAAATAGAAGCCTGTAAGAACTCAGCTAAGGTACCTGCAAAGGCTTCAGCTAAGGTCAATACTGGGGACAAGCTGGAAGCCAAGAACCTTTTTTCCTATCGCAAGTACTGGGCGCAGCGCTTCGGCATAGCTCCTTTCTTGCCGATGTCCCGAGAAGAAATGGACCTTCTTGGATGGGATAGTTGCGACGTTATTCTTGTAACGGGGGATGCCTATGTGGATCACCCGAGTTTTGGTATGGCAATTATTGGACGGCTTCTGGAATCCCAGGGTTTTCGTGTCGGTATCATCGCCCAACCAGAGTGGAGCAATCCTGATGCGTTTAAGGCGCTCGGAAAGCCTAATCTCTATTATGGGATAACGGGCGGCAATATGGATTCAATGATCAACCGTTATACGGCTGATAAACGAATTCGTCATAACGACAGTTACACACCAAACGATGAGGGCGGTAAACGACCCGATCGTTCGGTTATTGTTTATTCTCAGCGTTGTCGCGAAGCTTACAAGGATGTGCCGATTGTTGTCGGCGGTATCGAGGCATCGCTTCGGCGGACGGCTCATTATGATTATTGGTCCGACAAAGTCCGTCGTTCCGTCCTTATCGACAGTAAGGCGGACATCCTGCTTTACGGGAATGCAGAGCGTGCGGTTGTTGAGCTGACCCACCGGATAGCAGCCGGTGAGCATCCGAAAGAAATTCAGGACATCCGGGGAACCGTTTACGCACGCAAGTTTGCCCCTGAAGGCTGGACGGTCGCGGATATGTCGACCATCGACGATGAGAACGATCTCCACCACATTCCCGATCGCGCTGAAGCCCGTAAGAAACTACGTGAAGCGGATAAAGATAAAATTGCCGTGCGCCTACCTTCCTTTGAAGAGGTTATTGCGGATAAGGCTCTTTATGCTCAGGCATCGCGTGTTGTGCATCTCGAAAGTAATGCGGGCAATGCTCGGGCGATGGTTCAGGGCCATGGTGATCGTGATATCTGGATTAACCCACCACCGATCCCGTTGACCACTCCAGAAATGGATGGCGTGTTTGATCTGAACTACCAACGCGCACCACACCCTGTTTACGGCGATGCCAAGCTTGCTGCCTGGGATATGATCCGCTTTTCGGTCAATATTATGCGCGGATGTTTCGGAGGCTGTTCTTTCTGCTCCATTACCGAACACGAAGGCCGTGTAATTCAGAGCCGTTCAGAAGAGTCAATTCTTAAAGAAATAGAAGACATCCGAGATAAGGTTGATGGTTTTACAGGCCAGATTACCGATATGGGTGGTCCGACAGCTAACATGTACCGTATGGCTTGTAAGGACGACAATATTCAGAAGGTCTGTCGTCGTTTATCCTGCGTCTATCCTGATGTTTGTAAAAATCTGGACACAAGTCACGAAAGTCTGATCCAGTTATATCGTAAAGCCCGTAATATTGATGGCGTGAAGAAAATCTCCATCCAGTCCGGTTTGCGTTATGACATTGCGGTCAAAAGCCCGACTTACATCAAAGAACTCGTAACTCATCACGTCGGTGGTTATTTGAAAATTGCGCCTGAACATACTGAAGAACGCGCGCTTTCTAAGATGATGAAACCGGGTATCGGAACCTATGAACGCTTCAAATCTATGTTTGATGCGGCGGCAAAGAAAGCTGGGAAAGAGCTTTATCTGATCCCTTATTTCATCGCGGCACATCCGGGGTGTGAAGACGAAGACATGATGAACCTTGCGGTTTGGCTGAAACAAAATGGCTTCCGTGCTGATCAGGTTCAAAACTTCATCCCATCACCTATGGCGTTGTCCACGGCAATGTATCATAGCGAGCGCAATCCGCTGCGTCCGATCCGTCGCCACAGTGGAGAAGTCGTCAATACTGCTAAGGGTGTGAAACAGCGGCGTTTACACAAAGCATTTTTGCGCTATCACGATCCTGAAAATTGGCCGATTTTGCGTGATGCTTTGCGCGAACTTGGCCGTGCTGATCTTATTGGTCCGGGTAAAAAGCATCTGGTGCCGTCTTATCAACCCATAGGAACTGGCGACAACAAGCCTGGCGCCAAGGGCTATGCGAAGAAGAAGGATCAAAAGAGCTTCTTTACCACGCATTCTGGTCAAGGACGTCGTCGAGCTGATGATACGGCTGATAGTTCCGGGAGCCGCCCTGCGGGCGGGCCTTCAGCGGCACGGAACTCATCATCTGATAGTAGGCCAGGAACTAGCAGTGGTAATGGTAAACCTGCTGGAGCTAGAAAATCTTCTCGTGGTAAACCATCAGGACAAAGACGACGTATTCGAACCTAAGGGTTTCGAAATCGTGTCGTAAAAATAAAAAAGGCGTCCAGTCGATGAACTGGACGCCTTTTTCTTTGGTTAAATAGTACCCTCTACTGGCTTAAGTGTTTAGCCTCAACCAGATAAACGATTTCGGAATAGACGCCCTTGATTTCGACAAAGTGTGCGTCTCCCGTGCTACGGTTCTTTTCTACCCGATGCCAGAATTCGTGGTAATGATCCCTGATCTCAGTTTGAAAAACCCCGATGATTTTATAACTAAAGCCTTTTTCATGGGCGTAATTTGCAGCTTTGTTTACGGACGAAAGGCTGGTTTGTAGAAAGAATATTTGCCCACCTTGTTCGAGGTCTGTTTGGCAAAAATCAAACAAATCCTCGATCATGTCTATGCCGTAAATACCTCCAGAGAAGAACTCTTTACCCTCAGATTTAGGGGTCGGCAATGAAGCGGGATTGGAGAGTATTAGGTCATATTTTTGGTCGAGATCAGCGGTTTGAATTAGATGAGTTTCGAAGTTAGAACAATTATTTAGTATTATGTTTTCTTTGGATAATTCGATAGCCGCAGGATCTATGTCCAATCCTGTAACCTGCTTGGCACCACGTTTGTCAGCATAGATACCAAGTACGCCAGTTCCACAGCCAAAATCACAGATTTTCTCATTTTTGAAATCAATATTTTCCAAGTACAAAAGAAGAAATTCAGAGTAGCGGGTGACGCGTATTTTGTCGTTTTCCAAAATACCCAGTTCTTGTAAGCCAGCACTAAATTTCTTCATATAAATTGGTTTCCCTAATTGTTGTTATCCAAATTTATCTCCTAAAATATAGCACATAATTTTACCTGAAGTGTTAACTGCGACCTAAACGACACTGATCATTTGGGGGCGATCCAAAGGCGAGACCCTAATTGAGTTGTTCTTTTAAGGTCTCCTGAACCGCTTGATCAAAAGAGTCCGTTTCACTGTTAGTTTCAAGGGCTGCTTTGGTTTTCTCCTCAATGTAGCTGTCGTACTTTTTAATCAGTTTGCTCATGCCATCTTCCAGTTCTGTCCGGGCGGCAAGTTTGTCATCGATATAAGCTTGTTTTTCTTCCAAACTTAGCCCCTGAAGATCAGTAGGCAATTCTTTATCATCTACCTTGTCCAGGGAAATTACACCATTTCTGATATCGCCAATAAGATCTCCACCGCCAGTAATAACTTCCTTTGAGACTGTACGTTTGGAATAGAATTTTGAATTTTCAACCTGCACAGATTCTGGCGCTTCGGATTTAGTCGACATCTTTTCGCGCACGGTTGACTGCTCATCGTCTGACCCGTAGGGGATAACGGTTTCATCAATACGTTTTTGCAAGATGATAATGTCGCCATCAAACGGGGTTTCTATAACCGTGATCCTGCCGCCGTCCTGAGGAATAGGAATGTATTTCCCGTGACCCCGTTGCGCGATTTCTTTCCAGATTTTTTTCGTTTCCCGGTCGCCACCTGCTTGTACGGTATTGACGATGATATCGTGCTTGTTAGCGTATTTAATGATTTCCGGGTACTGAGGCGTATTTTCGTAATCCATATGAGGAGGGGCATCGCCAACCAAAAAGACGATCCGTTGGATATCTTCTCCCATGCTCCAATCTAAATCTCTCATAGAGGCATTGAGCGCTTCATTGACGGCCTCGGGTGTATCACCACCGCCATCGGCTTTAAAACGGATAAGATTGCCATAGAGCCCCTGAATGTCGGTGCTCATATCAAAGGTTTTAAGTACGTAATCATCGCCAATATCACGGTAACCGATTAGAGCCATATTAATTTCGGCGCTGGGGTGGATATCAACAATGGTATTGGCAATCGACCAGATCTTGCGTTTGGCCCCGTCGATGAGATCAACCATGGATCCCGTAGTATCCAGGACAAAAGCCACTTCAATACGCTCTCTGCCGCCTTGATTATCAGCGAATGTAGTAGAACTGTAAGATAAAAGTGATGCTGTGGTGACAAGGCCGGTAATAATTGTACGAACTGATTTTTTCATCAGATTAACCTATCTCTTTAGTGAAAATAGGCATTCAAGATGACGGGGTATTATGGTGTGAAAAGGGGAACAAAAAGGCGAGAAAAGGTGACTTTAGGGTGAAAATAAGGTCAGGAATGAATTTCCCGACCCTATTTTCTGATAGTATTTCCATTCGATAACGGAGCAATTAAGTCGCTGGACCTAAACAGAATGCGTGTTCAACATGGTTATTCGCTTCAGAAATTTCATTTATATTTGCATGATAGTCTGCAAAAAATCCGAAACTCACGGATGGATGTCCTGTTGGGGTCCACGATACAGCCGCTATGGGGTGGGACATTAAAAACTGCTGACCAGGGGCTAGAGCAGGCACATTTAAACTTTGTTGAGCTGGATAAGTGTTATTCCACGGGAGCCCAAGAGGTACATCAAATCCAACGCTGACAACACTCGCCGGGGCTAGCGCGGTACCATTGTTTCGAATGATCCACCGAATTGATTGGTTCCCGCCATTCCAACTCCCGCAATAGCCGTTATTTGGCATACCGTTTGATCCGCTAGAAGCGGGTAAGACAACCAGGTCAGGCGTACCTATACCTTCGGGGAGACCAAATACAGGTCCAGTACCTGGTTTCTTAAAAGTTTTTGTAAGAGCACGAGTTTGTCTCTTTGGAGCGATTGTTTTAGAGGCAGTGGGCCTTGTTGGAACGATAACTTTGTATTGTGTTTTTTTAACGGTCTTTGGTGAACTAGTCGCTGCAGGAGGAGGATAGCGACCACAATATGTTTGACCATTACCAAGCGGCACACATCCCGCCATGGCGGGTGCCGCAGACAGAGCAAAATAACCTGCAGTGAATAGGGTTGCAGTCATTGTGCTGAGGCAGGTTGTCTTTAGCATGTTACTCATTGTCTCAATCTCCAGATTTAGTTGTAGGAGCGGAAATTTTGAGCACCAGGAATTTCATTTTAGAATGCTTGATTTCCGCGAGTTATCTGATTTGTCGAGATCGAAGGAGATAAGGTTCAATTATTTTTTCTGGTCTATGTACTATTTTGTTTTTGACCAGATCTTTACCCCTGTCTTTTTAAAGGTCTTTGTCCAGAATTTTGCAGGAACCCCTAATCTGCTTTAAGACTATTTACCTGACCTATTCAAATTTGTGGAAATCAGATGAAACTTTGTGGAATTGAGCTTAAGGGCAACGAAGCTGTTCTCGTGGTGTTAGAAATTACAGTCGAGGGACCAAAGCACATCGATATTCCCACGCGTAAGATCTCTATGGGAGATGGCGATAATGCGGCGGATGTAACGAACTTTAAAACAAGTATTGAGAGCTTCTTCAAAGAAAACGAGATTAGTAAAGCCCTAATCAAAAAACGCGCTAAAAAAGGCAAGTTCGCTGGCGGACCAGATTCATTTAAAATGGAAGCGCTGATCCAGATAGTGCCAGATCTAGAAGTTACCCTGATCTCTCCCCAAGCTTTGGCTGCAATGGAAAAAAAGAACGATATCGTGGTTCCCATAACGCTTAACAAATATCAACATGTTGCGTATTTGGCTGGAATTTATGGAACGAAATGAGAGAGGGGTCTCTTTAGATACTCTGAATACTCAGCCTTCGAATACGATCACCATTATCCCAACGACGATTACCCCAGATGCTATAAGACGGTTTTTAAATTTTTCTTCTTTGAGATATAAAGCTGAGAGGACGACGCTCAAGGGAATTGACCACAGTCGAAGGGACGTCACGGCAGCTACGTTTCCGCCCCCCTGATAGGCTTCCAAAATAAGAACGTATGATGCGTAGGACAGTGCTGATGCACTCAAAAGGCGCCAGGGATGGCGTTTCCATAATAAACCGATTTGCTTGCCGAGAGGTATATAGGAGTGCGTGGTTATCGAAAATGTAATCCAAAACATGACTGATAATACTGCGTAAACCCAAATCAGAAATGTCGAGGCGGCCAAATCCGGAAAGGTTTGTAAGTCTGGCATTGCAGAGGCATCCGCCGCTTGCATGGCATAAGAATCAACCAGGCTATAAATACCAGAACCTGACATGGCAATCAGTGCGAGTATCATAACGAGGGGTTGAGTGAGAAATTGGGCCTGCTTGTGTCCCCCGCGTTGAATTAAAAAGACCCCGACAAGGACCGTAGCGATGCCCGCAATTAATATCCAGGAATAGGAAAGGTCCAACAGGGCCCAACCGACGATAACAACAAAAAGGGGAGATGACCTTATGATCGGGTAGTAGACGGACAAGTCGCCCTTTTTCAGCGTCAAAAGCGTGCCGTAATAATAAGCATATAGACCAGCAGCCGAGCCTAAAATGTAGGGGAAGTATTTTGCCGATATCATCAAGGGGGCATCAATGATAAGCGCCTGAAAAACGGCCAGAATCATCCAGGTCAAACTAATGGATAGATAGCAAAGATCTGGTGAATATAACCCTTTTAATAAGAGATCTCGAAAGGGATGCAAACTTGCCGACAACAAAACAAGTATGAAGATTTCAAGTGTCATTAATTCGCCGTCCATACTGGGTGGTCGTGCACAAGCTATCACCCAGCCCACCAAATAAGATTTTTGGTGGGCTCGAAAATATTGCCAAAAAGGTTACTTAATCGATGCCTAAATTATAGGTAAGTTATCTTCTAGAAAGCTGTGGTCGTGAATGACAACTTGATTGTCTTCAATTAAAACAATCCCAAAAGAAGGGGGCTCGGCTATAAACTTTGATTTGTCATCTTCCAGATCTAGTGCGACTTGATGCGCCGTTGAACGTACGATGGAGAAGGGAATGCCATGCCAGGACCCGTGAATTGGCCGATGGACATGTCCGAAAAACATGTGCCGGATATTGTTGTATCTGTTGAGAACAGCGGCCAAATCTTCGCCATTATCCATTCGATAGAGACGGTCCAACCAAGGGATGCCAATATTAAATGGAACATGGTGCATAAACAAATAGACGTCTTTTTTGTCTTGTTGCGCAACGCCAAGACGTTCGTCTAACCATTTGAGCTGATCTTCATTGAGATAGCTGGTATCCATATCCACAAGAGAGTCCAGAACGATAAACTGTCCGGCAGGGGTCTCAAACTCGTATTGCAGGAAGCCATCTGAATGCCAGGGAAGATCCCCAAGGTTTTCCCGAGCCACTGATCTGATATCGTGGTTGCCCAACAGTGGGTACCAAGGCATCGGCAATCGATCGAGGATCTTGCGGAATTCCCGATAGGATTGAGCATCTCCCTCGTCGGTGAGATCTCCGGTCACCATGCAAAATGCGGAATCAGCAAAGTTTGCATTAATACTGGCAACCGCGGCCTCGAGGCGTGCACAGGCATCAATCCCCATAATCGTCCGTGGACGTGGAAGCAGGTGGGTATCAGAAAGATGTATAAATTTCATGCTATTTCTCATAATTTGCTTTATTCGGAAACTCTTTTAACAGACAGTCACATAGCTTATAATTATTTCAAATAACGACAAATACCAAATTGCAATAAGATAGATAACCTATGTCTATGAATGTGTCTCAGTTACGATGTTTTCATGCGGTCGCGACAGAAATGAGTTTTACAGCGGGCGCGGCTCGTCTGAATATCAGCCAGCCCTCCATTTCCGTTCAAGTGAAGCGCCTGGAGCAAGCTTATCAGGTCGAGCTCTTCCATCGCCAAGGTCGCCGGGTTGAATTATCGGAAGCGGGCTTGGGGTTACTTGATATTACCCGGCAGCTTTTCCAGTTTGAAGAAGCCGCGCAACTGTATTTAGAAAGTGCGGCCCGGGCCATCAATGGACACATTCGCATTGGCGGCGGAAGCCCTCCCTATGTCATGCCGATCATTGCTGAGCTGCAAAAATTCCATTCAGGGCTCACTTTCAGCCTGGAATTTGGCAACACTCATGACATTTTGGGCGCTTTGATTGATAACGAGATCGATGTTGCAGTGACCCCAGTTGGAGACCGTTTTAATGAACGGTTGGATTACACGGTTTTGGTTGAAGACAGCTTGGTAGCTTTAACTTCCGCGGGCCACAAGTTTGCACATCAAGAGTGGGTCAATCTAAAGGACCTTCTGGAAGAACGTATACTTGTCAGAGAGGAAGGTTCCGCAACCCGCGTGGCATTTGAGCGCCTTTTGGCGAGTGCTGGGCTTTGTCTTGATGAAACTCAAACAATTGTCAGCCGCGAAGCCATTAAAGAAGCCGTTGCCTGTGATCTCGGCGTTAGCGTTGTGCGTAATCTCGAAACCGGAAAAAATCCCAAACTTGTTCGACTGAAAATTGAGTGCGGTGATGTACCGGATAACATGATGATGATGACCGAATATGTTATCTGCTTAAAGAAACGAAAAAACTCAACCGTAATCCAAGCATTCCACCAAGCCGCCCGCGCCACTTGGGCTTCCTTGTAATTGCCTGTAACAATGGTAATGACATGTTAAAGAACGGCTTTTGTCTTTTCCATCTCATGTGTTTGCTCTGGCGTTAAGTGTTCTATCAGTTGAACCATAGAGTTGAGCTCAATTTCTGGATAGTGTTCCTGCATACCTTCGAGCATTATTTGATCTGTCCATTCAATCTCTTTACCAAGATACTTAGCGACATCTGATAGTGGCATATCCGTGCATTCAGTTACCCGAACGACAGTAGATTGGCTTGGGTCATCCTCATTCACGTAAGTCATCAGACCTGGTTTAATCCGAAGCTCGCGCCATCTGATAGTCGAGGTTTTCTCGCCCGATAAAATTTGAGGGAAAAGCCGCCGGACAACGTTAAGTTTTTGCATCTTTTGCATCTTTCCATTGTCTCATCACGTAGGACGCAAAGTTTTGATATTTATCTGGAGAATCAAAATAAATTTTAGGAATATAGGAAGATTGAACAAGGTTATACTGAAGGTATATAAAGGACTTCATGTCCTTTATATTATTTATTTTATTCCATTTTATAGTACTTTCGCAGATGGAAGTTTTTATAAGTAATCCTTCTGTGTTTGCTTCATAAAAAACTTGGTGAGTGTTATTTGTTTTTCTTGGATATCTTGAGAAGGTACCTATTATTAAAAAAATGAATGAACAAACAATCGTTCCAACACATGCAATTATAGATATTTTAAAAAGCAAGAACCAATGATCTGCAGTTTCAGGAAGTCCTATTTTAAATAATAATAGAAGACCAACTGCGATAGTTACGACAAACAATCCAATATATAGAGGCTTCGTTTTTAGGAATAGAGCACAGTTACAGGAGAAGGCTTTTGTTCTATTGATGGCGACTGAAATACTCATTTCGTGATTTGTTTTATTTACGGTGTCATTCTTAGGTTTATACTTTTTTGCTTCGTTCAAGAGAGACTTTGAATGATTGATGAAGTTTTCAAACTCTTCTGATGATTTAAAACAATGCTTAGGGATAAAGAAGCTTTTAGAACCACCCAGGTCGTAGAGTATATATGAATTGATTAAGTGGACTTTTTGAATTCCGCCCCATTTTATATGGGTCTCTCCTGATGTGCCATTAAAACATATCCCTTCAGTGCTTATTTGGCACTCATAGCCTTTTAGGCCCCCATAATTCTTCTTAAATAAAACCATAAGAGTGAAAATGCTTAGAATATATAGGGAAAAAATTCCTCCTACTGCAATTGAGGTTGAACTTTGTATGTAAGAAACAAAATTAGGCATAGAGATAGGAAGCCCGTGTTTAAAACTGATTAAGCCAAACACAATTAGAAAAATACAAAAAACAATAACGTAGGTAGATTTCGCACATAGTGTCTGGATTAAATGTAGCTTGAAAACATCTGTTCTTTTTATATGTACGGCAATTTCCAAACGAAAGATCCTTTTCTGCATTTAAAAAATACTGACAACCAATAATTTTATTTAACAATAATTGAGAGGGTTTTAATTTGTGGAAAATTTCTCAACCAGAATAATAGAGGTCCATACTTTTAACGTTTATTGATATCTTCAATGTGTATATCTTTATAAATTTATCAATTCCTCATTTAACATATGATTACCCATAATTGTAAAATGATCCACACATTACGTTTATGAATTAAATTAAATTAGATGTAATATGTGTGAAGAAGCTGTCTCTTATACACA
>OJDH01000322.1_pt1 | contig 24815 bp, 24 predicted proteins | sample 1592761 | NCBI WGS metagenome assembly OJDH01 (sample SAMN05416855, study PRJEB24817) | seawater metagenome | isolation source: Sea water | place: Canada:Atlantic | collected 2013-11
TACGAGATCAGCCTCGGTCTCGTGGGCTCGGAGATGTGTATAAGAGACAGCTGTAACACGTGTCAATAATGTTAATAAATATCCACAGGCAACACGATTTCAACGAAGGTGGCGAATAATGGAATGTTTCGATCGTTTTGGTTCTTATTTTGATCATGGTCATTTTCAGCATGATGATCATGGAAGGTATTTTGTTAATGATAAGTCTTGTCTTATGTTTGATTTGTCTAGTGTTAATGTCATTTCGTCTACGGTGGATACGGTCCGCCAGCTTTACAGGCTTATGCTTGATCAGTCAGTACTGCATGGTTTGCATGAGTCGTATCAGCTTGCTCTGAAGTCGTTCCAGAAAATTCATGTTCATGGGTATGACTTCTCTGTCGGTTCTGGTGGCCAGTCAGGTTACAAATACAGGCTTCAGAATTCTGACCTTGGTGTGATCGTATTCATTAAAAACCAACGCCAGAAAATCGATGTTTTTGGTTCTCATATCAAAGTTGAGCTTTCACCACAGTTTTTACTCTATAACTCTGTTGCTGATGCTCAGTGTCTTATGGATGCTATCGCTGTGTGGTTCGGTGACGCTGTAGAACGTTCTGGTGTGTCTTTGCACCTTGCTGCTGATGTGCAGGGCTGGGAACCTGATGACTTCTTGGGGCGTCTAAAGGCCCGCTCAACTCGTCGCGTAGCTTATGACGGTATAGATACTGCTGAATTCGATCTGGCCTCTGTTGCTGCTACGTATGGGGATCGAGAAACAGTTACTGTCGGGTCGGTTACCTCTGTTCAGATGTCGTTTTATGACAAGCTCAAAGAGGCTGTGAAGCATGACAAGCTGCATTTCTGGAATGCTGTCTGGTCGGGTGATGCTGTACCTGTTGATTCGTTCTGTATGGCTGATCAGGGTGGTTTTGATAAATCGGAAGGTGTCCGGCGTTTAGAAATGCGGTTTCACCATACTGTTCTACGACAGTTTGAACGCGGTTCTGGCTGCGAAATGACAAGCTACGAATCTGCATTTGAACACTTGGGGGCGCTCTGGCGCTATGCAATGAGGTTATTCAAGCTCCGTTACGATGATGACCTGATCGATCCTGTTTGGCAGATGCTGGCGGAAGATGTTGATTTCAACCAGTGCCATAGCGGTAAAAGTTACAAGCGTGCATACAAGAAGCCAGGTGAAGGCAATGAAAAGAATGTAGCTCTCGCTCTGGGTAACTGGCTCTCTATCGTTGCTCGTCAGGGTATGAAGACCCAAAAGGCATGGCGTTATCTGAAAGTGTCGGGAATGTTCAAAGACATTAAGCGTTATTACCAGTCGCGGGGGATAGACCTTCAGGGCCTCTATCAGCTCATTGATGACGGTTTAACAAAGCGACGGCTTGCGGGTAGGGCTGCGGCCTGATCGTCTTTAGTTGTACCTGTATTGTCTGCGTAACTAATGTGGTGCGTTATGAAAATTGTTCTCTGTACGGTCTGCGGTGTAGAGATCGAAGGGCCCTTTAAGCGTCGGGTGCCTGATTACTGTTCGTCGAATTGCCGGGACTATCGAAAGTTTCTGAATGCTGCTGAATTTCGACTTATGCGGATTCGGCCAACTGATGAAGCGGTTAGTAAGTTGAGGTCTGAGCTGTTCATACTGTCTAACCATGTTCGAGGCGTTAACGCCTGAGTCTCTACCGTTCTTTAACAGTTTGGTTAAATCGTCCTGCAGGGCAGTTTGATATGCGGGCTTATCTGACGTTGGCTTTGTGCTGGTGATGCTTTCTGAGTTGATCAGGCACAAAAAAACCGACTCAAGGTCGGCATCTTTGTCAGTGGATGGCCATCCATCTGTTGTTAAAAGGTGGTCACAATGTGGACACTTTCTAACTGTCTTGCTCTAACCTTTTGATTTCAAAGGTTAAAATTGGTGGAGGTGGCGGGGATCGAACCCGCGTCCGCCAATCCTCCGCCTCCAGCTCTACATGCTTAGACTTCTCTATTGAGTTAACCCAGCACGACCCGAGAGTCAGGGTGTTTAGGGCGAGCCTTTTTAAGTTTTAACCCTTCGTCTTAAGGCGAAGCTTCCAGGCGATTCTGTCTCAAATGACATTGCAAAATCCTAAAGTTACAGACACCTGTAGGAGCAATGCTAGCGGCCCTTAAGCTGCTAGAGCGTAGTTATCGTCGTTTGCAACTATAACTGTGTAGTGATGGATTAACGTGTTTCACTACAAACACGACATGCACCGAGAGGTTTTGTAATCGGCGTCGAAGCCAAATCACCCCCACTAGTCAGGCTAGTATAGCCTGAACGACAACAAAGAAGAATGCTGTAACTGCTTTATTTTTCAGCTTTTATTGATTAGCTGACAGGGTACGCTGTTTTTCGCGTGACCAGTCACGCTCTTTTTCCGAAGCGCGTTTATCATGCAGCTTCTTACCTTTCACCAGCGCGATCTCGCACTTGATGTTGCTGCCTTTCCAATACATGGACAGAGCAACACAGGTAAAGCCTTTGGCATGAATCGCCAGTTGCAGGCGCTCAATTTCACGACGGTTAAGGAGCAGTTTGCGATCACGGGTCGGGTCGGCCACCACATGGGCGCAGGCGGTCTTCAGTGGGGTGAAATGTGCCGCGACCAGCCAGGCCTCGTCATTTTTCAACACCACGTAAGAGTCAGCCAGTTGAGCCCGGCCATCACGCAGACTTTTGACTTCCCATCCGGTCAGCACCATGCCCGCCTCGAATTTTGTATCAATCTGATACTCGTGGCGTGCTTTGCGGTTCTGACAGATGGAACTGCTGTTGTTACTGGATTTCTTCTTTTTTGCCATAGCGCGGGATTATAAGCCTGAGGGGCGATTAAGGAAAGTGTTAGTCACTACTGGCTGCTGCGACTGCCGTGGCCTGGCTGTTGGCTGGTGAGCCTGACCGGGCTGTGTCGTGGCTTTGATTTCTGCCATAGCAGGGGCCGGTGGCAGCCCGGGTTGACGCTTTTCGGTTGTAATCTGCGGCAGGAATGGCAAAAATGCGCGCTCCCGCGGACCATAAGATGGCGATTAGGAATGTCGATAGCACAGACTCTTCATGGCAGCTGGGCGAGCCGGTGGGTATTTATTTTTGCCGCCACGGGTTCCGCTGTAGGGCTGGGTAATATCTGGAAGTTCCCCTATATCGTTGGCCAGCATGGCGGCGGTGCCTTTGTGTTGCTGTATCTCGGCTGCATCCTGACCGTGGGCGTGCCGCTGATGATGGCGGAAGTGCTGATTGGCCGTCGAGCCAGGCTGAGCCCGGTTAACGCGGTGGCTGCACTGGCCCGCGAGTCTGGCCGCAGTGAGCGCTGGCAGGTTGCTGGCGGTATGGGCGTGCTGGCCGGGGTGCTGATCTTCTCATTTTACTCCGTGGTGGCCGGCTGGGTGCTGGAGTATGTGCTGGCCAGTAGTCGGGGTGAACTGATTGATATTGGCCATGTGCAGGCCAGTGAGCGGTTTAACAGCCTGCTGGCCGACCCGCGCACCATGTTTGGCTGGCACAGTCTGTTTGTGCTGGTGGTGATGAGTATTCTTGCCGCCGGAGTGGTGCAGGGCCTGGAGCGGGCGACCCGGCTAATTATGCCGGCGCTGTTTGCACTGCTGGTGGTGCTGCTCGGCTATTCTGCAACCAGCGGCTACTTTAGCCAGGCCTGGAGTTTTCTGTTCAGTTTTGAAACTCGCCAGCTGAGCTGGGAGGGGGCACTGGCCGCCCTGGGGCATGCCTTTTTCACCCTGTCACTGGGGATGGGCGCGATCATGGTGTATGGCTCTTATATGCCCAGAAATGCGTCGATCAGCGGCGCGGTGCTGACGGTGGCTGCGCTGGATACAGTGGTGGCGCTGGTGGCCAGTCTGATTATCTATCCAATTGTTTTCTCCACCGGCGTTGACCCTGCTGTCGGCCCCGGGCTGATGTTTATTACCCTGCCGGTGGCGTTTGATCATATGCCGGGTGGCCAGGTGATCGGGCTGCTGTTCTTCGGTCTGGTGGCGCTGGCGGCGATTACTTCGGCTATTTCGCTGATGGAGCCAGCGGTGGCGTTTCTGGTAGAGCATCTGGAAATCGGCCGTATACAGTCCTGTGCTTTATTGGGGGCCGCGGTCTGGCTGCTGGGGACGGTGGCGCTGGGTTCCTTTAATGTGCTCAGTGGTATTGAGCTGTTTGATCGCAATATTTATAACCTGCTGGATTATGTTACGGCCAATATATTGCTGCCGCTGGGGGGAATCCTGGTGGCGCTGTTTGTAGGCTGGCAGGTGAAGCGTAGCGCGTTGCGCAGTGAGTTGGCGATCAGCAATTCTGTGCTGTTTAAGGTATGGTATCTGCTGATCAGATTTGTCGCGCCAGTGGCGATTGGGGTTGTGTTTTTGCAGAACCTCAAAGCCTGAGGTGTCGTAAACGATAGGAAAGACTATGACACAGGTAGACCGCAGTGCGCTGGTTTTACACAGTGCGGAGCAGATGTTTGACCTGGTAGACCGGGTAGAGCGCTACGCGGAATTTTTACCCGGCTGCGTTCGCACTGAAGTGATCAGCCGGACGGACGACGAGCTGGTGGCCACGCTGCATCTGGCCAAAGGTGGCCTCAAATATCAGTTCTCCACCCGTAACCAGCTGGAACGCCCCGGGCGGATGACACTGCAGCTGGAAGAGGGGCCGTTCAGTCGTCTGCAGGGCGAGTGGCGATTTATCCCGCTCAGTGATGAGGCCTGCAAGGTGGTGCTACATCTTGAATTTGAGATCGGCGGCAAGCTGACGGCGCTGGCGATTGGTAAGCTGTTTGAGCAGGTGGCCAGTAATATGGTTGATGTGTTTGTCAGCCGTGCTGACCAGGTGTATGGAGCTTAGGCATGATTGAAGTAGAAGTGGCATTTGCCCTGCCGGATGAGCAGAAAATTATTACATTGCAGGTCGAAGACGGCTGTTCAGCGTATGACGCAGTAATAAAGTCAGGTATTATTGAGCTGTTCCCGCAGATTGATCCGGATACCACGCCGATGGGGATTTTCGGCAAAGGGATTCGCAATCCTAAGGATGCAGTGATGACAGCGGGTCAGCGGGTTGAAATCTACCGCCCGCTGATTGCTGACCCGAAAGAAGCTCGGGCTAAACGCGCTGCCAAAATGAAAGCTCAGAAGGATACTGAAGCAGCGCGCGGAGAATAAAGCGTTGGTTATTGTGCGGGTTCGCTTGCACCGCCAGGGCGGAAATCTCCACCCAGACCTGACAGGCGGTCATCGGTGAATTGCAGGGTAAGGCGCTCGCGGGTGAAACTGCCGTCGGTGTCTTTCAGGGTGTAGACGTAGTCCCAGCGGTCAGCGTTGAAGCTGTCTTCAACCAGCGGGGTGCCCATCACGAAACGGACCTGCTTTTTGGTCATGCCAGGGCGCAGCTTGTCGACCATCTCCTGGGTAACAATATTACCCTGCGGGATGTCGATTTTGTACACACCAGGGAAGCCGGAACATCCTGTAAGAACAAGTGTGAGAATAGCAACTGAAGTGAACGTTTTTATCATCTGTGACTGGCTTCCAATGTGGGGTCGAAACACAGATAATGGATTCTACACTTCGAGTCACGAACAGCATAGAGAATTATCATGGCGCTCGAAAACCAAGAGCTGCGTAAAGCAGGCCTGAAAGTTACACTGCCACGAGTGAAGATTTATCAGATCCTGGAACGGGCTGGTGAAGGCGATCATTTTAGTGCAGAAGATATTTATAAGCAGTTGATGGAGCAGGGCGAAGACGTTGGTCTGGCAACTGTGTACCGAGTGCTGACTCAGTTTGAAGCGGCGGGTCTGGTTTCGCGTCACCATTTTGAAGGCGGTCATTCTGTATTCGAATTGTCGCGCGATGATCATCATGATCATATGGTATGCATGAAAACCGGCCGGGTACGTGAGTTTAACGACCCACGACTGGATGCATTGCTGGAAGAAATTTCTGAAAAGATGGGCTTCACCATCACGGAGCGTACGTTGTACCTGTACGGTGTGTCGAAAGACACGGCGGATAAGTAAACGCTGCCGCTGGTCCATCGGACTGAACTCTGAATAGAAAAAGCCAGCCTCGGGGCTGGCTTTTTTATGTCTGTGAGTTAGGGCCTCAGCCGTGTAACTGGGCGGGTTGTGGGGCGCTGAGAATGTTCAGCATTTCGCGAGCGTGTTCGATGGAACGCTCGGTAATATCGATGCCACCGAGCATACGTGCCACTTCATGGACACGCTGATCGGTATCCAGCTGAGCGATGCGGGTCAGGGTCTGATTGCGTTTCGCCTGTTTACTGACAAACAGATGCTGATGGCCCTGGGACGCGACCTGAGGCTGATGGGTGACGCATAGAATCTGGGTGCGCTCCCCCAGTTCGCGTAACAGACGACCCACCACTTCGGCAATCGCGCCGCCAATCCCCACATCCACTTCATCGAAGATCAGTGTCGGCGTGGTACTGGTCTGGGCGGTGATTACCTGAATGGCCAGGCTGATCCGCGATAACTCGCCGCCAGAGGCGACTTTAGCCAGGGGGCGGGCCTGCTGACCTTTGTTGGCGCTGATCAGAAATTCGGTTTCTTCCAGACCATGCAGACCCTGCTGTTCGGCCTGTAAGGGGCGCAGGGCGATCTCAAAGTGGGCAGCGATCATGCCCAGGCTGTGCAGCTGCTTGTCCACCGCTTTACTTAATTTACCCGCTGCGCGCTGGCGAGCGGCACTGAGTCGGTCGGCGAGCTGCTGGTAGCGGTCGCGGGCGTACTCTGCCTGTTCGGCCAGCTGCTCCAGCTCATCATCATTGCGTTGCAGGGCGTTCAGTTCCTGCTGCAGTCGAGTGTGGAAATCAGCGATTTCTTTCGGCTTAATCCGGTGTTTGCGGGCGACTTCATGGAACAGCGACAGCCGTTCTTCGACCTGCTGCTGACGCTCGGGGTTGAGTTCGACCCGGTCAAGATAATGGCGTAGCTCGCTACCGGCTTCTTCTACCTGGATCTGAGCACTGCTGAGCAGCTCGATCACTGGGCCGAGGGCGTCGGTCTGAGCGCTCAGGTCGGTCAGCAGGCTCTGGCAGTGGTTGAGCTGCTTCAGGCAATGCTGGCCGTCACCCTCGCAGGTGAGGCCCAGCAACTGGTGACCACCGGCCAGTATCTCGCTGGCGTTGGCCAGGGTTTTCTGTTCCTGCGCCAGTTGTTCCAGTTCGCCTTCAGCCAGCGCCAGCTGGTCCAGTTCTTCAATCTGGTAACTCAGTAGCTGCACGCGGGCGCTCTGTTCCCGGCTCAGTTCGGTCTGTTCGCGTAACTGGCGGGTCAGGCGGTGCCATTGCTGGTAGCGCTGGCGCACCTGACTGGCCAGTTTACGCTGGCCGGCAAAATCGTCCAGCAGGCTGCGATGGTGGTCTTTTTTCAGTAGCCGCTGATGTTCGTGCTGGCCATGAATATCAATCAGATAACCGCCCAGTTCCCGCAGTAATGCCAGCGGACTGGGCTGGCCATTGATATAGCTGCGTGAGCGGCCTTCGCGGGTAATCACCCGTTTGAGAATACACTCGTCTTCGCAGTCCAGATCATGGCTGTTGAGCCACTGGCGGGCATCGGGGATATCGCGCAGATCAAAGGTGGCGATAATCTCGGCGCGCTCAGCACCGTCGCGCACCGCATCGCTGTCAGCGCGGGCGCCCAGGGTCAGCCCCAGGGCATCCAGCATGATGGATTTACCGGCACCGGTTTCACCGCTGACAACGGTCATGCCCTGGCGCAGATCCAGCTCCAGAGCTTCGACAATGGCGTAGTTTCGAATGATTATCTGAGTCAGCATAGGGGTTGCTCTGTACCTGTGAATTTATACAGTAGTTTGTATATATAAGCGAAAAGCCGGAGGCTGGCAATTGCTGTTTTGTCGCGCTCATTGACTGGATGTCTATACAGTGTTTTGCAGGCCAGTGATGACGCGGGGTTCGGTGACATGGTGCTGGCTGAAAAAATTTTCCGGGGGATGCTTGAATCCATCCAGGCCAGCCCCATATAAGAAGGCAACGTAACAGCGCCTACGACGAGGGCGTACTTGTAAGCGACCGGTTTTGAAGAGGTTTCAGATGGCGAACGAAGAAAAAACTCAGGCAGAAAACGTGGCACCAGACATGGAAAATACAGCAGAGCAGGTTGTCGTTGAAGAGACGGTAACGGATGAAGGCATGCAGCTGGATATCGCTGAGCTGATGCAGCAACTGGCTACTGCCCAGGCTGAAGCCACGCAGGTTGCGGAGTTTAAAGATGCTGCGTTGCGGGCTCAGGCTGAAGCGCAGAATGTACGTCGCCGTGCGGAGCAGGATGTGGAGAAAGCGCACAAGTTTGCGCTGGAGAAGTTTGCCAACGAAATGCTGCAGATTGTCGATAATCTGGAGCGTGCGCTGGAAGCCTCTGACGCTGAAGACGCTGCCGTTAAACCGCTGCGTGAAGGCGTTGAGATGACCCTGAATATGTTCATCAGCTCGCTGGCGAAGTTCCAGGTTGAGCCGGTGAACCCGCAGGCGGGTGATGCGTTTAACCCGGAAGTACACCAGGCGATGTCCATGGTGCCCGGCGGTGAAGGCGTGGCGTCAGGCTGCGTGGTTGCTGCGATGCAGAAAGGCTATACCCTGAGCGGTCGTCTGTTACGTCCGGCCATGGTAATGGTAGCGCAGTAAACTGCGAGCAAAAAAATTCAGAACAGCTCTTGAATTGGCATCTTAAGCACCAATATAGCCATACAAAGCGTTTTTAAAAGATTTTAGCCCCAAAGCGGGCAAACAGAATTCGGAGTATACAATGGGTAGAATCATCGGCATCGATCTGGGTACCACTAACTCTTGTGTGGCAATCCTGGACGGCGAGAAAGCAAAAGTAATCGAGAACGCTGAAGGCGATCGCACCACTCCTTCCATCATCGCTTACACCGATGATGAGATCCTGGTGGGTCAGCCAGCTAAACGTCAGGCGGTTACTAACCCGACTAACACGCTGTTTGCAATCAAGCGTCTGATCGGTCGTCGTTTCAAAGATGATGTAGTACAGAAAGACATCAAAATGGTGCCGTACTCCATCGTTGAAGCCGACAATGGCGATGCGTGGGTTGAGGTGAAAGGCAACAAGATGGCCGCACCTCAGATTTCTGCTGAAATTCTGAAGAAAATGAAGAAAACAGCAGAAGACTACCTGGGTGAAGCGGTAACCGAAGCGGTTGTAACCGTACCGGCTTACTTCAACGATGCACAGCGTCAGGCAACTAAAGACGCTGGCAAGATTGCGGGTCTGGACGTTAAACGTATCATCAATGAGCCAACGGCTGCTGCACTGGCGTACGGCCTGGACAAAGCTCAGGGTGATAAAACCATCGCGGTATACGACCTGGGTGGTGGTACGTTCGATATCTCCATCATCGAGATCGCTGAAGTTGATGGCGAACATCAGTTCGAAGTACTGGCGACCAACGGTGATACGTTCCTGGGTGGTGAAGATTTCGACCTGCGTCTGATCGAATTCCTGGCAGCTGAATTCAAGAAAGAATCTGGTATCGATCTGCACAACGACCCACTGGCCCTGCAGCGTCTGAAAGAAGCCGCTGAGAAAGCCAAAGTTGAGCTGTCGTCAGCGCAGCAGACTGATGTAAACCTGCCGTACATCACTGCAGATGCAACCGGTCCTAAACACCTGAACGTTAAAATTACCCGTGCCAAGCTGGAATCTCTGGTTGAAGAACTGGTAATGCGCTCTCTGGAACCTTGCCGCATGGCGCTGCAGGATTCTGATCTGTCTCTCTCTGAAATCGACGAAGTCATCCTGGTCGGCGGTCAGACCCGTATGCCAATGGTTCAGGAGCAGGTCACCAAGTTCTTTGGTAAAGAGCCACGTAAAGATGTGAACCCTGATGAAGCGGTTGCCATGGGTGCTTCTATCCAGGGCGCGGTACTGGCCGGTGACGTGAAAGACGTGCTGCTGCTGGACGTAACACCACTGACGCTGGGTATCGAAACCATGGGTGGCGTTGCGACCCCGGTTATCGACAAAAACACCACCATCCCGACCAAGAAGTCACAGATCTTCTCTACCGCGGATGACAACCAGACTGCGGTAACCATCCACGTTGTACAGGGTGAGCGTAAGCAGGCCTCTACCAACAAATCTCTGGGTCGTTTCGACCTGGCTGATATCCCACCGGCACAGCGTGGCATCCCACAGATCGAAGTGACCTTCGACCTGGATGCCAACGGTATCCTGAACGTATCGGCTAAAGACAAAGCGACTGGCAAAGAACAGTCCATCATCATCAAAGCCTCTTCCGGCCTGAGCGATGATGAGATCGAGCAGATGGTACGTGACGCTGAAGCGAACGCTGAAGAAGATAAAAAATTCGAAGAACTGAGCCAGGCCCGTAACCAGGGTGATGCGATGGTTCACTCTGCGAAGAAGACCATGGAAGAAGCCGGCGACAAAGCGACGGATGATGAGAAAGCGAACATCACCGCGGCAATCGAAGCACTGGAAGAAGTACTGAAAGCGGACGATAAAGACGCGATTGATGCTAAAACCACTGCCCTGACTGAAGCGATCTCCGGTGTTGCCGAGAAGATGTACGCGGATGCTGCAGCTCAGCAGGCTGACGAAGGCCAGGCTGAAGAAGCACAGCCAAACGGTAAAGCTGATGACGCCGTTGACGCTGAGTTTGAAGAAGTGAAAGACGACAAAAAATAAGTCGACTTAACCTCTTCTGAGACCGGGCAGCCTGGCTGTCTGGTCTGTTCAGTGATCGCGGGCCCCTGGCCCGCGTTGTCGTATCCGGCATCGGCTGGTTATCAGTCGGCAGCCCGCTGTTGCTGCTGACCGATAACCACCTGATGCAAGTTAACTACCCGCAGCACCGCGCTGGGGGAAACGGGCCTGAGTCATGTCGCAACGAGATTATTACGAAGTACTGGGTGTCGCACGCGACGCTTCTGATCGAGATATCAAAAAAGCTTTCCGCCGTATGGCGATGAAACATCACCCGGACCGTAATCCGGATGATGCGGCGTCTGAAGATGCCTTCAAAGAAGTTAACGAAGCCTACGAAGTACTGTCTGATAACCAGAAAAAGGCCGCTTACGATCAGTACGGTCATGCCGGTGTGCATGGTCAGGGCGGCCATGGCCACGGTGGTCAGGATAATGGCTTCGGTGATATTTTCGGTGATGTCTTCGGCGATATCTTTGGTGGCGGCGGTGGTGGTGGCGGTCGTCGTCGCAGCTCAGTGCAGCGTGGCGCTGATCTGCGCTACAACCTGGACATGCCGCTGGAAGATGCCGTACGCGGTGTCAGCACGACGATCAAGGTGCCAACCCTGGTTGGCTGTGAGGTCTGTGATGGCTCCGGTGCTAAAGCCGGTACCCAGCCGAAAACCTGTAGCACCTGTGGCGGTGTCGGTCAGGTACGGATGCAGCAGGGCTTCTTCTCGGTTCAGCAGACCTGTCCGACCTGTCGTGGCGAAGGCAAGATCATCAGTGATCCCTGTAATGCCTGCCATGGCCATGGCCGCACAGAAAAAACCAAGACCCTGTCCGTCAAGATCCCACCGGGTGTGGATACCGGTGACCGCATTCGCCTGACCGGCGAAGGCGAAGCGGGTGCCAACGGTGGTCCGGCCGGTGATCTGTATGTACAGGTGAATGTGCTTGAACATGCGATCTTCGAGCGCGACGGCAAGCACCTGTTCTGCGAAGTGCCGATCAGTTTTGTCGATGCCGCCCTGGGTGGTGAGCTGGAAGTGCCGACGCTGGATGGCCGGGTGAAGCTGAAAGTGCCAGCCGAAACCCAGACCGGCAAACTGTTCCGCTTGCGTGGTAAGGGCATCAGCCCGGTACGGGGTGGTTCTACCGGTGATCTGCTGGTACGTGCTGTGGTCGAGACGCCAGTCAAGTTGAGCAAACGCCAGAAAGAACTGCTGCGTGAGTTTGAGCAGGAGATGGATCAGGGCAATGACAAGCACAGCCCGAAGAAGAGCGGCTTCTTTAATTCGGTAAAGAAATTCTTCGAAGATATGACCTGATCGGCTTTCAGCGCTAAGATCAGATCTGAACAGGGAGGCTATTGCCTCCCTGTTGTTCAGATAGCACACAGAAGGTACCCATCATGAGTTCCAGCGTTGTAGATGCGGATGCGCTCTGGAAAGAAATTCAGGCCGAAGCGCGCGAGGAAGCGGAGCGTGAACCCTTTCTTGCCAGTTACTTCCATTCCACGATTATTGCCCATTCTAACCTTGCCAGTGCGCTGTCTTACCTGTTGTCGGTAAAGCTGGCGGATGACGTGATGCCTGCGGTTACTCTGCGTGAGCTGATGGAGAATGCGCTGAGCAGTGAGTGCAAAATTATCCAGTCGGCCTGTCGGGATCTGGAAGCAGTACGTACCCGTGACCCTGCGATCAGCCGGTTATCCACGGTTTTACTGTACCTCAAGGGTTTCCATGCCCTGCAATCCTGGCGGGTCGCGCATTGCATGTGGTGCCATGGTCGTCAGTCCATGGCGCTGTATCTGCAGAGCCGGATCAGTTCGGTGTTTCAGGTGGATATTCACCCGGCGGCGAAGATCGGTCGTGGGGTGATGTTTGATCATGCCACTGGCATTGTGATCGGCGAGACCTGTGTGATTGAAGATGATGTCTCTATCCTGCAGAACGTTACCCTGGGCGGTACGGGTAAAGAGTGCGGTGATCGCCATCCGAAAATTCGTGAAGGGGTGCTGATTGCCGCCGGGGCGAAAATTTTCGGCAATATCGAAGTGGGTCGTGGCGCTAAAGTCGGTGGCGGCTCGGTGGTACTGGAAGATGTACCTGCCCATACCACCGTGGTGGGCGTACCTGCCAAAATCGTCGGCCGTCCCGATTGTGCCAAACCGGCACTGGATATGGACCAGCATATTGTTACCCCGGACGCCGATGTGGCTGATCCGGCCTGATAGCACAGGAAGCAGAACAGATGAGCAGAATTGCAGTGATCGGCGCCGCCGGTCGTATGGGTAAAACCAATATTGAAGCGGTTGTCCAGGCTGAGGGTGTGACCCTGGGCGCGGCGATTGTTGAGCCAGGCAGCAGCCTGATCGGGGTTGATGCAGGCGAGCTGGCGGGCGTTGGCCGTCAGGGCGTGGCAGTGGTTGGCTCACTGGCAGAAGCAAAGGATGACTTTGATCTGCTGATCGACTTTACCTCCCCGGCCACCACGCTGCAGAACCTGGCGTTCTGTGCGGAACATGGCAAGCAGATGGTGATCGGTACTACTGGCCTGACCGATGCCGAACGGGAAAAGCTGAGCAGCTACGGTGACAAAATGTCGCTGGTGTTCGCTTCCAACATGAGTGTGGGTGTGAACCTGTGCTTCAAATTGCTGCACATGGCCGCTCAGGCACTGGGCGATGACTACGATGTGGAAGTGATTGAAGCGCACCATCGCCATAAAGTGGATTCCCCGTCCGGCACTGCGCTGAGCATGGGTGAAGTGCTGGCCGATGCACTGGGCCGCGATCTGAACGAGTGTGCCGTCTATGGCCGCGAAGGTCAGACCGGTGCCCGTCCGCAGAAAGAGATCGGCTTTGCTACGGTGCGTGCCGGTGATGTAGTCGGTGATCATACCGTACTGTTTGGCACCGAGGGCGAGCGGGTCGAGATCACCCATAAGGCCAGCTCCCGGATGACCTTTGCCAAAGGGGCGGTACGTGCAGCAAACTGGCTGAAAGAGAAAGATAACGGTGTCTACAGCATGCAGGATGTGTTGAATCTGAACTGATTCAATCAGCTGTTGCTGAGCTCTGACGAACCTCGCTACGGCGGGGTTTTTTTATGGCAGCGACCCCTGCCTGATAGATCTGTGATCCGCATTATTAGACTAAAGTGTAACAAAGGCGGGCCTGTGCTACGCTGCGCGCGTTTGCCGGGCGGAGTGCAACCAGAGGGTGCGTTTTAGCCTGAAGCGCCGCCGGGTGTTGTATCTATTGAGGGTCAGATTTTGACGGCTGTAATTGATTTTCTGAATGGTCTGCTGTGGGGTCAGGTGCTGATCCCGTTACTGCTGGGAATGGGCGTGCTGTTTACGGTGCGGCTGCGGCTGCTGCAGGTTCGCAAGCTTGGCCATATGTTTTCGATCGTACTTTCCGGCCAGCGTGAGGATGCCAGCGGTATCTCGCCGTTTCAGGCGCTGTGTACCTCGCTGGCCTCCCGGGTAGGGACGGGTAACCTGGCGGGGGTTGCGGTGGCCATCTATCTCGGTGGCGCCGGGGCGATCTTCTGGATGTGGGTGACAGCGCTGCTGGGGATGGCGACGGGTTATGCCGAAAGCGCGCTGGCCCAGCTGTATAAGGTGAAAGATGCCAATGGTAACTACCGTGGGGGCCCGGCGTACTACATCGAACGTGGGCTGGGTCAGCGCTGGCTGGGCATGGTGTTTGCTGTCTTGCTGATTATTGCCTTTGGTTTTGTCTTTAATGCCGTGCAGGCCAACTCCATTGCCCGTGCTATGCATACGGCATTTGGTATTGATACCTTGCTCACCGGGGCGGTTGTCACGGTACTGGCCGGGGTGGTGATTTTCGGCGGTGTACGTTCTATCGCCCATGTTGCGGAGAAGCTGGTGCCTGCGATGGCGCTGATCTATCTGGCGATTGCGCTGGCCATTATGGCGATGAACCTGGATCAGGTGCCGGTGGTCTTCGGCCAGATTATTAGCAGTGCTTTTGGCTTTGATCAGGCGGCCGGTGGTCTGATTGGCGGCCTGACGGTTGCGCTGATGAATGGTGTTAAACGTGGCCTGTTCTCCAACGAAGCAGGGATGGGGTCCGCTCCGAACGCAGCAGCCTGTGCCACGCCGATGCCACATCATCCAGCGTCACAGGGTTTTGTGCAGTCGCTGGGGGTGTTTATCGACACCATTGTAGTCTGCTCCTGTACGGCGTTTATTATCCTGTTGTCCGGTGTGTATGAGCCTGGCAGTGGTGTCTCGGGGGTCGAGCTGACGCAGCAGGCGCTGGATGCCAATCTGGGTGGCTACGGTAGTGCGATTATTGCGATCGCTATTCTGTTTTTCGCCTTTACCTCAATCATCGGTAACTACATGTATGCAGAGAACAATGTGGTGTACCTGATGGGCAATAAAACACCTCGGGCGGGACTGTTGCTGACGCGCTGCCTGGTGCTGGCGATGGTGATGTGGGGTGCCTGGGAGAAGGTTGGAATCGTCTGGAACAGTGCTGATGCGGCGATGGGCCTGATGGCGGTGGTTAATCTGGTGGCACTGTTACTGTTGTCGGGTGTGGTAGTGAAGCTGACCGGTGACTATGAAGCACAGTTAAAACGTGGCCAGGTGCCGCAGTTTGATCCGGGAACGGTTGAGCTGCCAGGGACCATAGATAAAACCATCTGGGTAGACCGCAACACGCAGCCGTAAACCTGCAGTGCTGGAGGGCAGTTATGGCGTTGGCCGGGCTGCCCTTTTTTACGCCTGATTATTGAGTGATGCTTCGCTTTTGGACTATTTGGTGAACTGTACAAATAACAACCATACTGATGACTCACGGCAATGACGCAGGGAAAACTGTCGATATGAAAATACTGGTTGTTGAAGAGTGCCCTCAGGTTTTCGAAGCCCTTAACTGCCTGATCAGTCAGCAAACACTACCGATTGAGGCAGTCATGTGTGGCACGATGGAGCAGGCAAAAGCGCAGCTTGAGCTGGAAGAGGCTGATCTGTTTCTTGCCGTCGTCGCCCAGACGCTACCCGATGCGCCCTCAGGGGAAGCCGTTGAGTTGATGCTGGAGCAGGGTGTCCCAACGCTGGTGTTATGCGCCTCTACGGATGACGAAAGCTATCAGAGATTACTCGATTGCGGTGTCGTCGATACGGTGGTAACCGGGCTGGAAACCTATGCTCAGACGGCCGTTGAGTTGATAAACCGGCTGTATCGAAACCGGTTTGTCCGGGTATTGCTGGCACATGCCTGTGGTGATGAGCGCGCCCGGCTGCGCGTCCAGCTGGAGCGTTACAACTATGCAGTGGTTGAAGCCCCTGATGCTGAGCAGGCTCTGCAGGTTGTGCGTACTCAGTCGGACATTCAGCTACTGATTACTGACCACGTTATGCCGGGAATGAGCGCGATGGCGTTGGTACAAACCATCCGTTGTGAGCTGGACCGGCCTGATCTGGTGATTATTGCCCTGTCTGCCAGTGGTTGTGAATCGCTGGCTGCGCAGTGTATTCACAGCGGTGCCAACGATTTTTTGCCCGTGCCATTCAGTTATGCACAGCTGCATAGCCGTGTCATACAAAACCTGAATGCTGTCGAGTTACAGCGTAAAGCTCGCCGGGCTGCCAGTGTTGATCCGTTAACCGGTGTCTGCAACCGCTGTGCGCTGTTCGAGAAGGGCGAGCGGGTGCTGCAGCGGGCGGCGCAGGCGGAGGTTCCCGTGACGCTGGCCGTGCTTGAGCTGAACCAGTTCAAACAGATCAATGCTTGCTGGGGCTACGATGGCGGTGATGTGGTTCTTAAAGCGGTTGCCGATCATCTGCGTAGCTACCTGCGCCGTTTCCTGGTCGCGCGAATCGGTGGCGATGAGTTCTGTCTGCTGCTTGAAGGGCTGGACCATGCTCAGGCAGCGCAGCTGTTGAGTCGGGTCTGTGAGCGGGCCGCGCAAACACGGGTCACCTTTGGCGCGGAAAATATCCAGATCAGCATCAATGTTGGGCTGGTTGAATATAGCGAGGGCTCGCTGAGTGAGCTGATCGCTGCTGCAGACAGCGAGCTGCGGATAGCGAAGGAATCTGCGCAGGGTCGGGCGTGTTCTGCCTGATGAGACTTTAATCTTTGCTCCTCAGCATCCCGATCAGTTCACTGGCCAGCGGGAACACAATGGTATTACTGTTTTCTCCGGCGATCTCAGTCAGGGTTTGCAGGTAACGCAGTTGCAGGGCCTGAGGCTGTTCACTGAGGATGCGGGCGGCTTCACGTAACTGCTCGGCGGCTTCCTGTTCCCCCAGTGCGTGAATCACCTTGGCCCGCCGGTCCCGTTCGGCTTCGGCCTGTTTGGCAATCGCCCGCACCATCGACTCATCCAGGTCCACATGTTTGATCTCCACGTTGCTGACTTTTATTCCCCAGTCATCGGTCTGCTGATCGAGGATGGTCTGAATATCCAGGTTCAGCGTGTCCCGTGAGGCCAGCAGTTCATCCAGCTCGTGCTGACCCAGCACCGAACGCAGCGTGGTTTGCGCCAGCTGGCTGGTGGCGTTGTGGAAATCAGCGACATGGATAATCGCTTTCTGCGAGTCCACCACCCGGTAATAGACCACCGCATTGACCTTGACCGAGACGTTATCACGGGTGATCACATCCTGGGTTGGCACATCCAGGGTCACGGTGCGGATATCCACCCGCACGATGCTCTGTATCAGCGGGATGACCACAATGAGCCCCGGCCCTTTGATGCGATAGAAGCGGCCTAACAGGAAAATCACCCCGCGTTCATATTCACGCAGGATACGAAAGGTGCTGAGCAGCAGCCCAAGGGCCATGACACTGAAGGCGATGGTGAAATAAAGACTGAGCATTAACGTTCCTCCGGGTGAGCACGGGCAAGGGTGGGCGATACATCCAGAATCAGGCCATCGATTTTGCTGACAATGACCGGCTGGTGCGGGGCGATCGGGGTGCTGCTGCGGGCGAACCAGATTTCACCGTGCAGCTGCACTTTGCCCTGCGTATGCACCGGGCCGATGGTCATCGCGGTTTCGCCGATCAGCATCGCCACCCCGCTGGCGACCGGGGTGTGGCGGGATTTCAGGGCCATGGTCAGCAGCAGAATACAGACCAGCCCGCTGAGCAGGCTGAAGGCGGCGACCAGCGGCAGGGCGATCTGAAAATCAGGTACTTCGGTATCCATCAGCAAAATGGAGCCCAGTACAAAGGCGACCAGCCCGCCAAGCCCGAGAATGCCGAAGCTGGGCGAAAAGGCTTCGGCCATCATCAGCCCAAGCCCCAGTAAAATCAGCGCCAGCCCGGCGTAGTTAATGGGCAGCAGTTGCAGGGCGTAGAGGGCGGTTAACAGGCTGATCGCACCCACCACGCCAGGCAGACCCACGCCGGGGTTATAGAACTCAAGCAGCAGGCCATAGAAGCCGATCAGCATCAGGATATAGGCAACGTTGGGGTTGGTGATGGTGCTGAGAAACTCATAGCGCCAGTCCAGTTCCAGCACCACAATCTCCAGCCCGGCAGGGTGAAGGATCACACTCTGGTTGTGAAGCTGGACGCTGCGGCCTTCGATCTGACTCAGCAGATCAGCGACATCATTGGCGACCACTTCGACCACCGATTGCGCCAGTGCCGCATGGGCGTCCAGGCTGACCCCTTCCCGTACCGCCTGTTCAGCCCAGTCGGCGTTGCGGCCATAGAGTTCAGCCAGACCGCGAATATGGGCCACGGCATCGTTGATCACTTTCTTTTCCAGCGCGGAGGGTTGCGGTGCGGTGCGGTTATCTTTTTCACCTGGCGGTGCACCGGGCCGGGCAGGCATGCCCATCTGAATGGGTGTGGCGGCCCCCAGATTGGTGGCCGGTGACATCGCTGCCAGGTGGCTGGCGTACAGCAGGTAAGTACCGGCGCTGGCGGCACGGGCACCTTTGGGATGGACATAGATCACCACCGGCACACGGGAGGCCAGAATACGATGGATCATTGCCCGCATACTGCTCATCAGCCCGCCGGGGGTGTCCAGAGTGACCAGTAACAGATGCACCGGGGCCTGTTCCGCTTCGTCGATGGTACGGATCAGCAGGTCACTGCTGGCGGGACCGATGACGCCTTGCAGCTTGAGTTGCCAGATGACGTGCGTTTCGCTTGTGGTTGCTGGTGTCGGTGTCTGCGCATGGCTGCTCAGGGAAAGCAGCAGGCACAACAGCAGTGACCAGAGTGCCAGCGGAGGCTGATTGGAGAGAACGCCTGAAGGTACAGCCATGTTTGATTACCGCCTGACGATACGAGTCACGCATCGTTACAATCCAGGAATATGTACCTTCAAGCATAGTACAGGCAGCCGATGAAGCAGACTGCGGGGTCGGTTGTTGCAGCGAATGCGTGCCCGTATGCTGGCAGTGCCCAGACAATGGTTAAAACAGGGGAATGTGATGCGCATAAGGGTTCTGTCGGATATGCATCTTGAGTGTGTTGATGAGCGACCAGCGTTGCCAGGCGTGGATGCCGATGTTGTTGTGCTTGCCGGTGATATACACCGTGCCGCTCAGGGGGTTGAGTGGGCAGGCCGGCAGTTTTCGGATGTGCCGGTAGTCTATGTTGCAGGTAACCATGAGTTTTACGGTGGTGAACTGCTGGCGCGGCGCAGAGAGCTGGCGGACGTGGCTCAGCAGTGGGGAGTGCACCTGCTGGACAATGACAGTGTGGAACTACAGGGTGTACGTTTTCTGGGCACCACATTGTGGACCGATTTTGCACTGTATGCCGGTATATCGGATCTGACTGCCGATGCGGCGATGTCGATTGCGGCACAGCATCTGCTGGACTTCAGGGTGATTGAAAAGGCGAATGGGGTGATGTTCTCGCCTGCTGATGCGCGGCAACTGCATCAGGATGCTGTTCACTGGCTGGAGCAGGCATTAGCAAAGCCGTTTGCGGGACCAACAGTGGTTGTCAGTCATCATGCCCCGCTGGCGAGCAGCATTCCGCCACAGTTTCGGGGTGACTCATTATCACCAGCGTTCGCTTCAGCGCTGGAGCATCTGATGGGGCGCATGGCGTTGTGGATTCATGGCCATGTGCATGACCCGGTTGATCTTAGCTGTCAGGGAACGCGGGTTGTTGCCAACCCTGGGGGCTATCCGGGTGAATTTTCACCGCCCCGGTTTAGAGCGGACTGGGTTGTCGAAGTATAAAGGCCCGGTTATCCGGGCCTGGCAGCGCTTACGGGCTTAGATGACCGGCGTGGAACTTCAGATGGTCGTCGATAAAGCTGCTGATAAAGAAGTAGCTGTGGTCGTAACCCGGCTGCATCCGCAGTTGCATCGGGTATTCGGCGTTGGTGCAGGCGTGGGTCAGCGCTTCCGGTTTCAGCTGTTCGCTGAGGAAGTCATCATCGGTACCCTGATCAACCAGCATTGGCAGTTTCTGCTTGCTGCGCCGGATCAGGAAACAGGTGTCCCACTGCTGCCAGTCCTGGCGCTCATCACCCAGATAACCGGTGAAAGCTTTCTGGCCCCACGGACATTCCATCGGGTTGGTGATCGGCGAAAAAGCGCTGACCGACTGGTAGCGGTCCGGGTTTTTCAGTGCGCAGATCAGTGCGCCATGGCCGCCCATGGAGTGGCCGCTGATGCTGCGTTTGCCATTGAACGGGAACACTTCTTCAACCAGCGCAGGCAGCTCGTCGCTGACATAGCTGTACATCTGGTAGTGCTGGTTCCAGGGGGCCTGAGTGGCATTGATATAGAACCCCGCGCCGGAGCCAAAATCATAGCTGTCGTGCTCACCGTCGAAATCCGTGCCTCGGGGGCTGGTATCCGGGCAGATGATCGCCAGACCCAGTTCGGCGGCTTTACGAAACGCCCCGGCTTTCTGGCTGAAGTTCTCATCGGTGCAGGTCAGGCCGGACAGCCAGTACAGAAAGGGTACGGCCTGTTCTTCTGCCTGAGGGGGCAGATAAACGGCGAACACCATGTCGCAGTTCAATGTGCTTGAGGTGTGACGGTAACGCTTGAGCCAGCCGCCAAAGGCTTTGTTCTGGCTGATCAGTTCCAGGGACATAACTACTCCTTAAAACAAGGCCCGCACATGGCGGGCCTGAGGACTAAATCAGAACAGCACCACGGAACGGATGCTCTTGCCTTCGTGCATCAGGTCGAAGGCTTTGTTGATATCTTCCAGCCCCATGGTGTGGGTCACGAAATCATCAATCTTGATCTCACCGTTGATGTACTGCTCAACGTAACCTGGCAGCTCGCTGCGGCCTTTAACGCCACCAAAGGCGGTACCACGCCAGACTCGACCGGTGACCAGCTGGAAGGGACGGGTGCTGATCTCTTTACCCGCACCAGCCACGCCGATGATCACGGACTCGCCCCAGCCTTTATGGCAGCATTCCAGTGCGGAACGCATCAGATCCGGGTTACCGATACACTCAAAGGAGTAATCAACACCGCCGTCAGTCAGCTCGACGATCACATCCTGGATCGGGTCGCTGTAGTTGCGCGGGTTAATGAAATCGGTGGCACCGAGCATACGGGCCATCTCGAACTTGTCTTCGTTGATATCAATGGCGATGATGCGCTCGGCTTTCGCCAGTACCGCACCCTGAATGGTGCTCAGGCCAATACCGCCCAGGCCGAATACCGCCACGGTAGAACCGGGCTCAACTTTAGCCGTGTTCAGGACTGCACCGATGCCGGTGGTCACACCACAACCCAGCAGGCAGACCTTATCCAGTGGCGCTTCCTTGTTGATCTTGGCCACCGCGATCTCAGGCATCACGCTGTATTCAGAGAACGTCGAGGTGCCCATGTAGTGGAAGATCGGCTGGCCCTTGTAGGAGAAACGGCTGGTGCCATCTGGCATCAGGCCTTTACCCTGGGTGGCGCGAATCGCCTGACACAGGTTGGTTTTGCCAGACTTACAGAACTTGCACTCACCACATTCCGGGGTGTACAGCGGGATAACGTGGTCGCCAGGTTTGACGCTGGTGACACCAGGGCCCACCTCTTCAACCACACCACCGCCTTCGTGGCCCAGAATCGCCGGGAAGATGCCCTCTGGGTCATCGCCGGACAGGGTGAAAGCGTCCGTGTGGCAGACGCCGGTCGCAACCATGCGTACCAGCACTTCGCCAGCCTGTGGGCCCTGAACGTCAACCTCGACGATCTCCAGTGGTTTACCTGCAGCCCAGGCGACAGCGGCGCGTGATTTCATGGTGTTTCCTCGTGCTAATAATTTGTGTTGTGCACAGTCTAGTGCATGGTCTGCCATCGGCGATATAGTGTTCCTGAACAGACACTTTTGCACAGGAGCAACAATCAAGGTGAATCGTTGGGAAGGTATCGAAGCCTTTGTTCAGGTAGTACGGCTTGGCACGCTGTCAGCGGCGGCCCGTGAGTTACAGGTATCGGTGTCCCATATCAGTCGCAGCATCAGCCGGCTGGAAAACAGCCTGGGGGCTCAGCTGCTGTTTCGTACCACTCGTAGTGTGCGCCCAACGGAAGTGGGCAAGGCCTATTTTGAGCAGTGCCAGTTGTTGCTGGACGGCTTTGGCCAGGCGGAGCAGCAGGTGCGTGATTACCAGTCGGAACCCACGGGCCTGCTGCGGCTCAGTTGCGGCACGGTGTTTGGTGAGCGCTATGTGGCCCCGCTGATCAACGATTTTATGCGTCATTACCCAGGGCTGGAGCTGGATCTGCATTTAAGTAATCGCACCGTTGATCTGGTGCGCGATGGTTATGACCTGGCGATCCGCATGGGCATGTTACGGGACTCGGCGCTGGTGGGGCGGCGGCTCTGTGCTCGGCGTGAACATATCGTCGCTTCGCCGGATTACCTGCAGCGCCATGGCGAACCCGATTCTGTGTCGGCGCTGGTGGCCCACCAGTGCCTGATTGGTTCCAATGAGCAATGGCGCATTCAGACCGAAGACGGCGTACGCGACTTACGGGTACGGGGACGCTGGCGCGCCAACTCCGGGCTGGCGGTGCTGGATGCTGCCCTTAAAGGACTGGGTATTGCTCAGCTGCCTGATTATTACGTGGCCGGGTATCTGGCCCGTGGTGAGCTACAGCCTTTATTACCGGCGCTGGAAATCCGCGATGCGGCGGTCTGGGCGCTGTATCCAAAAAGCCGCCACCTGGCCCCAAAAGTACGCTTGCTGGTGGAGTTTTTACAGCAGGCCTTCAGCGCTGAACCCCCCGCCAGTCGGGCATTCGGTCGTTAGGGTTGCCATTGGTTAAAAAAGTCTGAAATTGTGCGGAAAGTTGTGGTTAACCGGTATACACTCGCACCTGAATAGTTAACACAACGCGACGAAGTGCGGAGACGAATCGAGCATGGCGACTGACAAGTTCGAAATCCTCAAGGAGATGGGAATTGAGGATGTTTACGATATAGAGAAGTACACCTACCGGACGGAAGGTGACACTGATATCCTCAAGATCTACTTCCACCGCCACCAGGGCGAATGGTTCTCTAAAAGCAAAAAATTCAAGTTCAAGCGAGCTCAGAAAACGGTTCCGGTCAGCGACGGTCTGGTGCCTTACCGCGCTACCACGGAGCCGTCCACGTATTTTCTGAATGCGCTGGCTGAACTGGAAATACTGGTCAGCGATGAGAAAGACTCGCAGACCAAGAAAGAACAGCTGCTGGAAGAACTGGACCACCTGGAAACGGTGGTTGCACGTAAGCTGGAAGACATTCGCCGTCAGATTGACGAGCTATGACCAGCTGAGTGACCTGACTCTAGAAAGGCGCACTTCATTGAAGTGCGCCTTTTGCGATTTATATTCGAACGGGTGAATTCGGATGTAATTTTTATATTTCACCAACAATGATGAGTAAAGAAAATGAGTAAAGGTACAGTTAAGTGGTTCAATGCCGATAAAGGTTTCGGCTTCATCACTCCTGAAGATGGTGGCAAAGATCTGTTTGTTCATCACTCTGAAATTCAGGCTGGTGGTGGCTATGCAACTTTGAATGATGGCCAGGCCGTTGAATTCGAAGTTGGCCAGGGTCAGAAAGGTCCTTGTGCAAATAAAGTTACACCTGTTTAAGCTGCTTAAGCTTTGACTTGTAACGCCTCAAGAAGCGGGTGGCTATGCCACTGCTTCTTGCAGCGTTATTTTTATCACTTTTAGTCATGACAGGATGTTTTATGAACGTGGATAAAGCTAAAAAACGAATCGCCAAACAGGTTAAAAAGGGTTGCAAAGGTTACCCTAAAATTACGTTAGCGTATTTTGGCGAAAGTGTTGATTGTGCAACAGAGGTGGTTGTTCAGTTTGCGCTGGAAGAAGGTTCAGAGGTTCAGGAACAACGGTTTTCAAGCGACACTGACGTCAGAGAAAATGAGGTTATTCAGTCGGCTTTGATTAAAATTATCGAACGAAGTAATGCTAATTCAGTAATAGAAATTGAAGGCGTTTCAATACGTTGATTTTCTGCCAGGTTATCGAGTTTTTAATATAATATAGTAAGTGTTTAAGCGTGATATTAAAGCGTTTTTGATCTGGGTTATGGTTGGATTTTTTGATTACGGTGCTTAATTAAGTGTCGGTTTTGCCCTTTAATGTGGCGTCATAAATCTCAGCGTTATTCGGGTATAAAAAAGCTGTTATAGTCTCGAATAAGTATGCCAGTCATCCTCCAATCTACTCCACGTGATATCAGGCTTTCCTGCATTAACCCTGGCTTTCTGTTAATCCAAATGAACTCGTTTTGATCAAGTGAATTTTGCTCTGATCGCTGCTGTCACGGGTTATAACCGGGCGTCTCAGAGTCGGCAGGTTAGCGGTGCCAGCTGATAGTTATGCGCACTGATTTGGCGTAGTAGCGACGTCCCGTCGCGTCGAGCTGGGAGCCTAGTCTTGTGCTGCGCTATCGCGGACATGTTTTGCGGTTGTTGATAGTTGGGGTCTTGCCTGTCGGCGTGCCAGGGGGACTCGTCCCCCTGGCAACCCCCGTTAACCTCCACAGAACCGCTATTTCCGATTCTGCCCTGTGCCATCCGCTGAGCAAAATAAACTCGCTGCGCTCAAACAAATTTTGCTCTGATCG
>OJDH01000323.1_pt1 | contig 24732 bp, 23 predicted proteins | sample 1592761 | NCBI WGS metagenome assembly OJDH01 (sample SAMN05416855, study PRJEB24817) | seawater metagenome | isolation source: Sea water | place: Canada:Atlantic | collected 2013-11
AGGCCGATATATACTCAAAATCTGTAGAAAAAACCCTCTCAACTAGTCATGACCCAAATTTTAAATAAAATTTTCCTGTAAAAAAATCATAAATACGATATAAAGTTGATAAACTTACTTTCAGAGATGGATATATATCAGGACTAAAGACCCCGAAAAACATCATGGCTTTAGTCGCAGAAATCTGACACCCCGGCGCCAAGATCAAAATAGGATCTCTTGGCTACTTTTACCGTTTTAAGAGCACCCTTTTCTTCCCCAAGTGTTTTATGGTCGCTTACAATTTCATTACTTTGGAAAAGCAAAAGCGGCGTGTCGTCCTGATCATGAAGAACAGGCAGTCCGACGGCCTCCAGATAGGCTGTACGCCCGCTTTTGAGTTCCTGCTCTAAAAAGGTATGCATCCCACAGGGCTTTTTTGCTTGCGACCAAAATGCTTGCGAAGCCTTAGGACGTCGGTTGTACTCAACCAGATCTAGATAATTAGTGCCGGTACTATTTTGGCCAAACCGATCTTCAACGCTGGTTCCCAGCAACCGTATTTTTATAAAATCGTCAGAAACAAGTTCATAAATCATCATGTTGGGCAGCAAAGAAGGTACGGCTTCAGGCAAAAAATTACGTCGATGAGGTAAAATACCCTCCCTCGGTAAACTTAGCCAATAATCATAAAAAGCCTGATTTCTAGTGTGTTTGAAATCAACCATTCCGCCCCTGAACCCCACTCTAATTCCCCTGCAAAAATTGATTTTTATCAATCAAGCCACCGAAGGTAACATGGTTAACAAAAGATTAACAAAGCCTTTATTTATATTAACATCAATGGTGGCATTAGCATTTCAGAAACACACCAATGAGGTGATTTTCAGCACAAAACATAAGAAAATACGATGCAAAATAATAATTTCCATCAAGTTCACCCCTAATTTCCAGTCCCGTTTTCATAAATTAATTTAAACATGCGACAGATTTATCTCTCTCGAGCGTATAATAGCCATGAGCAAAATAAATCCAAAGACGAGTGCCTATATCATCGTTACACGGGATCAAAGAATATGAGCCTTTCTTCTGCTAAAGAAACTGATGCCTTTGTTGCCGCACAACGTTTTGGCATGGGCCCCTCTGGTTCTCGAGGCAAAATCGGTTCAATGAAGGCCATTGTGTCTGATCCGCACGGCTGGCTAGAAGCTCAAATAAAAAACCCGCCTGTATTCACTTCTGGTCTCACTTCTGGGCTTGCGAACCAAGCACAACTTGAAAGCAGCACCAGCATCATCAAACAAGTCTCTGGCAAACGGGGAGATAGCGAAGCCGCCAAAAAGGCGATTAGATCCCTAGCAAAAAAACACTACTTAAACGAAAGTGTGGCCCGTCTTCATCAGGCGGTAATCAGTGAGCAGCCTTTTTTTGAACGACTGGTACTTTTTTGGAGCAACCACTTCACAGTCTCGGCCAACAAGAAAAACGTGATCCGCCCCATTGTAGGCGCCTATGAGCGCGAAGCCATTCGCCCTCACGTGCTCGGCACCTTTCCCGAGATGCTACGCGCCGCAGTTCAGCACCCGGCCATGCTGCTCTATCTCGATAATGCGAGCTCTATTGGACCAAACTCCAAAGCAGGAAAACGACGAGGTAAAGGCCTGAACGAAAACCTGGCCCGAGAAATCATGGAGCTCCATACTCTGGGTGTGAACGGAGGCTATACTCAAGACGATGTCATCAGTTTGGCCAAGATCATCACAGGCTGGACCCTCAACCCACCCCGACAAGGAGGCGGTGGGTATCGTTTTATAGACCGTCTGCACGAACCCGGCAGCCACCAATTGCTTGGAAAGACCTATGGTCAAAGAGGCGAAGCCCAAGGTCTCGCGGCACTAAATGATCTTGCTCTCCACCCTTCAACAGCCAAGTTTATTGCCACCAAACTGGCACGACATTTTATTACCGATGAGCCCGACAAAGAAGACATCCGAACTTTGAGTAAAACCTATCTCGCAAGTGATGGCGACCTGAAGGCAATGTATAGCACCCTCATAACGATGGAGGCCCCATGGCGCCCCCCCCTAAGCAAAGTAAAATCCCCTTACGAATTGATGATATCCTCCGCCCGATTGATGACGGTTCAATCAGGAACTTCCGCCTCATCAAAATTCCCCTTTGACGATCGTGCTTATCGACGCTTGATAAAAACTTTGGCAACGTTTGAGCAACTGCCCTTCAGTGCTCCATCGCCCGCGGGCTGGTCAGATCGTGCAGCGGACTGGATCTCGCCCAAAGCAACCCTGAACAGGATCGAGTGGTGCCATGCTTTTGCGCAAGCCTTGCGCCCTCAGCTCAATCCGCTGGAGCTTGCCCGTGAGGTCATTGGTGCCGTTTCTGGTCCCGAAACCTTGCTCTGGATTGAACGTGCCCCAAGTCCCGTCGAAGGTCTCGCTCTCCTGCTTGCGAGCCCAGAGTGGCAAAGACGATGAGGATACAAGTATCCGTTAAGCAAAAGAGCCAAAAGATAAAAAGGCGTTTGGCCCAAGACGGAACCCAGGACAGAACTCAGGATAGAACCGATGACTGATCAAGAATTCACTCCTTCTTCCGGATTATCCTACCAGATGACCAGACGGCGTCTTTTGGGCACGCTTGGGATTTCGACTGCCCTAGGATTAGGTGCAAACCTTTTCCCAGGGCAGGCTTTTGCAGCGGCCCGCACCGATAAGAGGTTGGTTGTGATCATCCTACGTGGCGGTATGGACGGCTTGGCGGCGCTCGCTCCCTATGGAGATCCAGCCTATCGTCAAACCCGGGGTGATCTTGCACTCGACCAGGATGCCCTGCTCAAAATCGATCCCTTCTTTGGCTTGCATCCCTCACTCTCCCCCCTGGCTTCCCTCTACCAAAAGGGTGAAATGATCGCCCTGCCCGCCAGCGCCACGCCCTATCGCAACAGATCTCATTTTGATGCTCAGAACGTGCTCGAACTCGGATCGGATAAACCCCATGCCCTGAACTCTGGTTGGCTCAACCGTTTGGTCGGAGCGATTAATGTGCTCGAGGGCAATGCACGCGAGGGCAACACCAGATCTAAGAATAAGACAGAAAACCCTGCTTCCCCATCGGGTGAGCTTGGTCTGGCTTTTGGTTCCGGCCTACCGTTGATCATGCGCGGAGATCACGACGTCAACGCCTGGTCACCCTCTGCCATGCCCGATACCAGCGACGATTACATGTCAATGGTTCAGCGTATCTATGGTAACGACCCGTTGCTGTCCCAAAACCTGAACAAAGCCCTCGACCTCCAGGCGAGAAGTGAAGACATGACGGGTAACGAGCAAAAAATGGCAAAACAAAATAACCCGAACAAATCCTTTCTTAATCTCGCCTCACTCGCGGGACGCTGGCTTGGTGATCCTGATGGGCCGCGTATAGCCACTTTGGAACTTGGGGGATGGGATACCCACGCCCGGCAAGGCACAGAGGGCGGACGCCTCGCGAATAACCTGGATATCCTGGCCCGAGGAATTGCCTCTATCAAACAGGAAATGATAAAGTCCGCTGACCAGTCAAGCTACGGGTCAAGCTGGTCCAAAACCGTCATTGTCGCCCTGACAGAATTTGGCCGTACCGCCCATCCCAATGGTAACCTTGGCACTGATCACGGCACTGCTGCCACCGCGTTTCTCTTTGGCGGCGCTTTAAAATCTGACGGCGGCAAGGGCCGTATCATTCACAACTGGCCTGGCCTCGCCAAAGCCCAACTCTACGAAAACCGCGACCTCAACCCCACCACCGATCTGCGCGCCATTATGCTCGGTCTGCTCTCCGATCACTACGGCCTCAGCCAAGCTGTCCTCACCCGCGATATCTACCCGGGCAGCCAGGGACTACGACCGTTTATGGGGTTGGTGTGAAGGGCAAGATCAAACTCTCTATTCAAAGAAAAAATCGAAGTCTCTATGCACAATATCCCTTGTAAACACGTCGCAATTTGTTGCCGGAATAGCATTGATTAATCTTGGGTAACAAGCATCTGTCTTGCTGCGATGTATCTGACCACCAGTAATCGTCCCCTTATGGGGTGGCTTACGTTCAGCATCTATACGATGTAAAAGCACGACATCATCACCGCTCAGGCCTCCATCAACCTTAACATTACTGGTACCCGTACTTCCCTCTGCAATAATCACAGCTGCTTGCACAGAATCATACCCGTACCGGGGTACATTTTTCAGCATGTGTTCCAGATCTCGGCACTCAGGAGAAGTAGGCCTCACATAACCAGGATTGTTTGGGTCTGGTGTCCCGACAAGTAAAGGGAGACATGCCGGGTCGCGTGAAGAATAGAAAAACACACATTCAGTACTGGTAAAGCCGATACATTCCGTATCAGGAATACGTAAGGCACCATCATCCCCAATAAAAAGGGCCTCTAAATCCCCATCTATTTCACCCCCAAAGGCAAAATGAATACTATCTCGACCATGATCAGGAACATTATCTTTCGGGTCTAGAACTTTGTCGCGTGTATCCCCAACAAGCTTCAGGAAGGTACGGCTTCCTGTCTTCGCAGTTATACCGTTATACATATCTATAAAAAAGTGATCATCCCCGCTGCTGCCATCCAGATCGAGAACAATCTCGCCCGCAAGAGTTGATCTATCTCGAGTAATCCAGGACATGCCGTCATGACCACCCCCAAGAGTTCCCCTCAAAGCCAAACTCGAGCGATTTGTCGTATTATTGAGCCTGACTTCGACCTGATCTTGGCCGCCCCCCAGATCCATATCAATATTTATAACAGAATTGAGCTCAACTCCGTTTCGTCCAGAGCTGTTGCTACCTAATTTGAAGGATACATAGTCAAAGCCTTCTTTGCCTTTTATCTTGAAATTTCTGTTGGCAGTAAATTCAAGATTGGGGCCTTTCAACTTATAGGTAAGACTGTTTGAGACGCCACAAAGCTTGATATTAAACTCAAGAATACTGTCTTGTGACTTTGTTTCACTTAGATCATTAATTGTGATCCTTACTTTTTCATTGGCCGGGTCTTCTTCAATGATCACACTTGTATTGTCGTCTCGGCACCGCACACTATACCGCTTTGACCTTTGCTCGTAGGCCCGAAACTCACCCAGTCGAAACTGATCTATAACGCGGCCAGGCAACTCAGGTATGATCGGTTTAACTGGCTCTATCCTTGGGGGAACTACAATTTGCGAAAAAGAAGGTGACCCTAAGCCTAAAGCCACCAATAAAGCCAAACCGCCGATTTTCATCCAGCGACAAGAGGGTATTTTTTTGAGAGGCATCAGCCGGACCTGGTGCAGGCTTGCATTGATACTCGTAAATCCCCGGCGGTTATTTCCTCTGGATAAAGAAAACAAACCCGCCTTACGCCCACGCCGGAGACAATAATTTCTCTTTAACGTCAAAGTCATAATAATTGCTCCTCTAAAAATTATTCAAACTAAATAGGCAAGCGTAGGGCATCTATAGAACCAAAAAGAAAACGACCTCTAAATCCCTTAGGATTAAAACTCATTTTGACATCAAGGGGTTATGAATAAAGTGTGAATAATGCGTCCTTTGTTGTAACAGAACACTAATTTCCACGCCCTCTAAAATCACAAGTTTCTATAGACAAATAACGTAACTCTTCATCCAAAAAGCAGATGAGTTAATTCATATTTCCACACATTTTATACGGGTAATTTAACTTCATTTTAACCGACTCTACTATACCTATGATTGTAGCCTGTTGCCGCAGTGCACACCATAATCTCGAATGGATGAGCTCGTGAAAAATTATCTATACAACCGAAAAATATCTACACGTGTACTACTATGCCTTGTATTGCCAATTCTCGGATTTCTTACCCTTTCAATCCTATCTTTAATTGATTCTCGACAGCGTCTAACCGGGGCTGAATCCGTTGAGAAACTAGCTCATTTAGCACCTGAGGTTTCCGCCCTGGTTCATGAGCTCCAAAAAGAGCGCGGTACTTCCGCAGGCTTTACGGCCAGTAAAGGGCAAAAGTTCAGCAATGAACTTTTAGCGGTCCGAAAAGATACCGACACCAAACGAGCAATACTTGAGAATGATTTGAAAAAATTTGATTTCTCTGGTTTTGACACCGTACTCAGTTCTCGGGTCAACCAAGCGCAAACCGCCCTCAGTAATTTGGAAAATATCCGCACCAATATATCCGGCTTTAAAACAACAGTGCCAGAGCTCGCCAAGTACTATTCTACCACCATTCAAAACCTGCTTTCCGTCGTGGAACTGATGGCCGTTCTTGGTCATGACGCCGAGGTTAACCGCAGCATTACGGCCTACACCGCATTCTTGCAATCCAAAGAACGTGCCGGGTTAGAGCGGGCAATGGGAACCACCGGGTTTTCTGCTGGGCGGTTCAATCCGACCATTTATCGCCGTTTTGTCCAATTGATCGCAGCTCAAGACGCCTACCTCAAGACAACAAATCAGTTCTCAACCCAAGAACAGATAGAGTTTATAAAACGGACCTTACAAGGCGATACTATCGCTGAGGTCGACAGATTACGCCAGATCGCCATTGAAAGTGTTGTGAGTAAAGATACAAAAGGTATCCAGGGTGGTCACTGGTTCGACGCGATTACGTTGAAAATTGAACTCCTGAAACAAATCGAAGACCACTTTGCAACAGATCTCAACGCACAAGCCATAGACCATAGGCAGTCTGTTGAAGCATCCTTTTACACTCTTTTGGTCGCAGTTGTTGGCATGATCATTATCACCACGCTTGTTGTCAGCGCCATCGTCAGATCTATCGTCAAGCCCATTATCCACCTAACCAGTACCATGACCCGGCTGGCCGAAGGTGATAAAGAAATCGATATAACTGGTGCCGGGCTTAAGGATGAAGTCGGGGACATGTCCCGTGCAGTCCTGGTCTTTAAAGAACATGCCCTAACCACTGATCGATTAAAAAAAGAAGAAGAAGCCCAGCGTGCCGCCTCTCTGGAACGCGCCAGTAACATCGAACGCTTGATCCATGGCTTTGAAGAAAAGGTCAGCCACCTGTTGAGCAGTTTCTCTGGTATGTCGGATACCCTGGGTAATTCGGCAACAACAATGGCTGGCACTGCCCAAAAGACCAACGAGCAATCCTCGTCGGTTTCTGCCGCAGCCGAACAGGCATCGAGCAACGTTCAAACCATGGCCAGTGCCGCCGAAGAGCTTTCAAGCTCTATCTCGGAAATCTCTCATCAAGTCAGTAACGGATCGGTCTCCGCGCAAAAAGCCGTCGACGCTTCCAAACGTTCGACCGATACACTGCAAGGCCTGTCACAATCAGCCGATGACATTGGCGCCGTGATTAACCTGATCCAGGACATTGCCGAACAAACCAATCTACTGGCCTTAAACGCAACCATCGAAGCAGCCAGGGCCGGTGAATCTGGCAAAGGCTTTGCCGTCGTCGCCAGTGAGGTTAAAAACCTCGCCAGCCAAACCGCCAAAGCCACCGAGGAAATTGCCGCCAAGATTACCGGTATCCAGAAAATCACCGAAGATGCCGTCGGATCTAACGTCTCGGTCTCAGAGCAGATCAACAATATCTCGGAAGTTTCAGCCGCGATCGCCTCTGCCGTCGAAGAGCAAGGCGCCGCAACCTCTGAAATCGCCCGTAACGCCCAACAGGCCGCGGTCGGAACAGAGGAAGTGACACAGAACATCACGCTGGTCAGCGCGTCCTCTAGCGAAACCGGCCAATCCGCCGGCGAAGTTCAACAACTCGCCAGCAACCTCAACGAACAAGCCCAAGCCATGGAAAACGAAATCTCCGGCTTTCTCGCTCGCGTTCGCGAGGCTTGATTTTAAGAGATGTTTGATAACACTGGTTAGAGGGTCTCAACGAGGCCCTCTAACGGGTTCTAGGACACAATAACCTAGATTATTACTCTTCTGGCTTCCAATGTGGTTGCGCCTCAAAAGTCATCAGAGCTTCATCCATGACATCCCAGTGTTTGCGATTACGGGCAAAGACCACGACTTCTGGTTTGAAATCTGAACTATTATCAAGCGTACCCAGCGACACTGTAACAAAACCCGGCATTCCCGTGTTCTGGCCATGAATGGGACTTCCACAAGCGGGGCAGAAAACCCGGGTCACGATATTACCGTTCTCGGACTTAAGATCGTATTTCCCAACTACGCCATCAAGCCGGAAGTTTTCCTCCGCATACATCGCCCCGGTAGAATGCCCCGCCCCGGTGAGCCGTTGGCAATCCTCACAATGACAATGCGCCACAACAATCGGCGCGCCTTGCACTTGGTATGTAACAGAACCACAAAGGCAGCGGCCTTGATGTATTTGTTCAGCAGTCATAGAAAACTCTGGTTATTTAAAGAGACCTAAATCTTTCAAGTGCTTCTCTTCTTTCGATCGATAGATAACCGCGACCAATAAAGGATAAGCAACCAATGTTGAAAAACCTATGTAAAAATATGATAAAACATAAACACCAGCAGATGAAATATCTACTACCCCTTTGAAGAGAATTACAGTAAATGCAGCGGCAGACACACTAACGACAATCGTAAAAGTTTGTTTACTAAAATATTTCTGTTTCAGATATTTTTTTAGATACTTATAAAGCGCGTAGCTCACCAGAAATAACACCAATGTGTATAAAATGACTACGCTGTCATAAATATAAACTGTTTCTGGTACGCGTAGCACATCACAAATAATCAATGCCAATATACAAACGAATATATAGATAAATCCCACCAAAAGATGGTGAAGTATATTCTTGAACATCAGAGTTTAATCGCCCTCAAACTTCACTTCACAACCAAGCATTTAAAATTAAACAGCATTATCAATTTATACTGTAGCAATTCACCGATTTAAACACTAAAGTTTGCTCAAATGTAATCTGATCTCACAGGAAATCCATGGCGACACCAGTGCGAAGGCCGGAAAGACGGAACCGTAAAATCGGTACAGCCGCGGCTGGGCATGGACAAAATAACAAGATGTCCATTCCGCAGTCACGGATTGATCGCTTTGGTAATTCAAGCGAATTCTATGATCGTATGCAAATAGACGATGTTAGAGAGTTCAAAGATGAGCTAACGGACATCACTATTCTCTATGAAACACCCAGAGATGGTTATAGCTATGGCTGCTCGCCAGCTGATATCCAACATCTACTCACAAAGATATCAGATGATGATCGCTATCTTTTAGAGCTAATAGTTTTTAGACAACCTACGATCAAACAAACCCAATTACGTCCTGTTTGGGGGAGGTTAGTTTACACAGCGGAAATAAGACAACACCTAGGTACAGCGATCATACTCGAAGCCCAAAAGATCAATTGCTTTTCCAATTGGCCCCGGAAGTTAGATCCTGAAGATCACCTTGAAATTGAAAGGCTAAAAGCCGCAGGATTCCAATACAAACTCAACAAAAGAACACATAGTTTCAAAATAGAAGAATCCCCCTTAAGGAACACACTCCTGTATCGAACTTTTCTTCACGAACTCGGCCATTTAAAACAATATGAACTAGAAACCCTAGACGAAGATACCTGTCTTCACGAAGATCACGATATTGCCTGGGATCTATACCGAGCAAAACCCCAAGTCGAACGGGAACAATATGCTAATCGTTATGCTGATGAATTGTCAGAAAAGCTGAGAGCGGAAGGACATATTCCTTTTCCTCCCAAACCATTTGAAATCCCACAAAAAAAGAACCCTGATCAATGAGACAATCCCTTCGACAAAAAATCATCGAGGTCTGTGACCTCAAAATAGAGAAGAAGGGCGACAACGTCGGTCTATCGTTCTACGCATTTTTTGCCAATAGAAACGATGACCCCGTGTTATTGATGGAAGCGGCAATCTGGTGGATAGAAACGCATAAGCTTGATCATTTTGAAAAGGCCGTGAAAATCAAGCAGATGGTTGAGAGAGGGGATTAGGCCCGGCGTGTTTCACAAGAAGCATCTATACCTTATTGGACTTGATAGTGTAAGAAAGGCCTCAGCTAGGCCTGTAATATCCAAGATTCTTAGCTTTAAACTAATAAATCTCGACGAAGAATATTCCCTCATCACACCGTTATCATGACTAAAAGTTCGATTAAACGATCTTATCTAGACTGGCTGAAACGACCCTTTCTCATACCCACAATATTGACACCCGTTACGCAATATCTGGTGCAGCGCCATATTTTATTAATTTTTTTATGACACTCTCGATTTAAAGGTTGCTACAAATACAGAAGGAATAGGTCATGAAGTATTTCAAGTTATACACGACTGTATACTGCTTATTCTTTTTTTTCATCTCAAGTACTGCCTTTGGACAGACTATTGAAGTCGTTACAGAAGAGTGGCCTCCCTACAATTATACGGTTGACGGCGAAATAACTGGCTCGTCGACCAAAATCATAAAAGAAGCGCTTAAGGCTGCGAATATCAAGTATACAATAAGGTCCTATCCTTGGGCTCGAGCATATAAACTTGCTCAAGAAAAACCAAATGTTCTCATATACACAATTGTCCGTACAGAACAGCGAGAACCCTTGTTTAAGTGGGTCGCAGAAATTCAGCCCCCTGTTCCAACTTATTTATACAAACGCTCAGACCGTAAAGAAGTAACCGCTACAGATCTTGAAGAGGCATTAAAGTTTTCAGTGGTCGTTACCCGTTCCGCATACAGTGAACAATATCTCAGAAAGTTAGGTTTTAGTCATAATACAAACCTTATCGTGACTTCCTATCCATTTCGAGGATTACAAATGTTAATGAGTGGTCGAGCAGACCTATTAGCAGAATCTTCTGAAAACCTAAAATCAATCCTCGCCGATGCAGATATTAATCCAAAAGATGTATCTCCTGCTGTGTTCCTTAAAGATTTCAAATTTTATGCTGCTTTCAGTAAGGGTACCGATGACAAACTCGTTGCCCGGCTTCGTACAGCACTAGTGCAAACCCTTGCTCGCGAAAGAGCGTCCAGTCCGACAATAAACTAGCCTAACTCAACAGTATCCACACTTCGTATCTGCCCTTTGACAAACCGCTCAAGTATCCTTTTTCAAACTGTTCTTTCCAGAGAAAAAACAGCTTACAGCGAGAACAAACCAGGCCGTAACCACACTCCAGTACAAGGTGGGATTATCCTCTCGGTAGATTAAATCCCAAAGTAGGGTATAGCCCCAATAGAGGTCCCAAGCGACCCACCCAAGCAGAGCAACCCCAATCCAAATCCAGATATTATTCATTTCAAACGCTTCCTGACTTCTGCCGTATTTTTGGCAACATCCTCGTTCTTGGTAACATCTTCGTTCGTGCTACCCGGCACCTGTTCTGATGACTGTAATCTTGATGGGGACAATCCTGAGGGTTGCCAACCCTGGGGTTGCCACCCCGGAGGCTGGATTAGGTAGGCCAGCTTGTTACCCAGTCCCTTGGTCTGCCACATTTTTGCGGCCAGCCCCGTAAAGCCATGACAGAAAACCACGAGTGGATTAACCGAATTAATCGCTGGAGATACACCATAGACAACCTTTTCCTGTTCCTCGGCAAAGGAGCCAAACATCTTGTCCCAGATAATGAAAATTCCGGCGTAGTTCTTATCGATGTACTGAGGGTTAGAGCCATGGTGAACCCGATGGTGAGAGGGCGTGTTCATCACAGCCTCATAAACCTTCGGTAATTTTCCAATGGTCTCGGTATGCAAGATAGTTTGATAGAGCTGTACAATGGTTGCTGCTAGGATCACCAAATAAGGATCAAAGCCAATCAAGACCAGCGGCAGATAAAATGGCAACCCAAATATGGCATCCAACGGTCCATGGCGATAAGCAACCGAGATGTTAAAAAAGGGTGAGCTATGATGGACGGTATGGGTTGCCCAACCAAGACCGATACGATGTGCAACACGGTGTTCCCAATAATAGGCGAAATCCGCCAGGACGATACATATTGCTATTGTCCAATAATTGGTCGGCAAAAGCTCTAGTATATAGTTAGGATAAATCAGATAGAAGGCCCCGAGATATATCCCTGCAAACAAAGCAGCCAAACCTATATGAACCGCTAAGGTGATGAAATTGGAGAGACTATCCCCTATGGTTGTCCAAGACATTTCATGCTTGAGGACCAGCCGTAAAAGTTCAAAGACAAAGAACAGCATCGCAAAGACAAATACCCAACCATCTGCAAACTGTTGTAACTCATAGAGTGCCCACTCGTCGAACATGTGTGTCCAAAAATCCATGATTATGCTCCCACATTGGAGTTATCTGGACTTGAATTATCTGGACTTGAATTACCACGGCAGGAATCACCAGTACTAGAATTAAGTGACATCAAGAGGATCCTTGCCGCCCGGTAAGATCTTTTCTGAAAATCAACGTCGCCTTTCTTGATCGGGAAAAGCGCATCAAGATTGAAATAGATACCAATCAAACCAGAAGCTATAGAAGCGACCTCTTCCTTTTCAGCACTTGGAAAAAGACCTGTCAGGACCTGCTCGAATTTGTTTTGGATATCATCAAACCAATCAGACATTATTGCTTTGATCCGCTCATCGGTTTGCGCCACGACGATGAGCCCGGTTGCAATCATGGTATCAGCCGGACTGGTTACATCTGAGTTATCCAAAAAGAGAACATCCAATAGTCCTTCGAGGCCTGAAAAAGGATAATCAGCCAATTCCTGCATGCTCACTTTACAACGCTCAGCATATCGACGTGCCGCTTCAAGTAGGAGTTCTTCATTATTGCCGACATGATGACGCAATAGAGGGCGGGCAATCCCTGCTTCTTCAGCAATACGCTTTTGGGTCGCGCCCTCTACACCATAAAGAGCCATACAGCGTTCATAGGCTTGCAGGATCTCTTCCTTGCGCTCTGATTTTATACTTGGTCTTGGCATCTATCATCTCGCCGCATTAATTGTCACTATGGACAATATATAAAGCAGAATCGTTTATTGTCAACAATGACAATTTATAAATTACCAACACATTATTGCTTTTTGTAGACGTAATATCACTGTCTGCCTTTAAACTCGCCTCCACTCTGCTATCTGCCTCTGTATCAAGACTGGACCAAATCCACACAAAGGTCGCCTTCCCCGCAGTAAGTTACAAAAAGCCATGCCCCTCGCCAACAATTGCAAGGACATGAGATGTTAGGATCTCTGTTAGAGAAATTATTGTTCTCCTCCCTCCACTTTATGGTAAAATAAATACTCACCCCCTGCGACACTTGATCCACTGTTTTCATTAACCTTTCCCCGTTATTCTCAACAAAAGCAACGGAGTAACGCACCGAATAATGCACGGAATAATACAATGAAATTAGAACACGACCATTCGGCCGAGGCCATTCAGGAACGCTTTGCCCAGGGCCACAAGGCGAGCTATCTACAAGACTGGGTTTATGGCTCTATTGATGGTGCGGTGACGACCTTTGCGGTGGTATCCGGCGTAATCGGGGCGCAGCTTTCTGTGCGGGTGATCCTGATCTTGGGGGTTGCCAATCTTCTCGCGGATGGTTTTTCCATGGCGGCGGGTAATTACAGTGCAACCAAATCAGAGCTAGATGACGCCGAGCGTCTGCGCGAAATCGAACGCAAACACATCAAAGAAGTTCCAGAGGGCGAGCGCGAAGAAATCCGCCAGATCCTACTCGCAAAAGGGCTCACCGGTACCACTTTGGAAGAAGCCACGAATGCGATCACCTCGAACGAAGAGCTCTGGATTAATACTATGGTGACAGAGGAATATGGCGTCTCCCCCATTACCCGCGCTCCTTTGAAATCTGCGATGACCACCTTCGCAGCGTTTTTTGTCTGCGGTGCGATCCCTTTGTTGCCGTTTATCTTTTCTCTGCCTAATGCCTTTGAAGTCTCTATCGGCATGACCGCAATCGCGTTTTTTGCCACAGGAATGTTCAAAAGCCGCTGGTCCCTCGCACCATGGTGGCGCTCAGGCAGCGAAACTCTTGCCATCGGCACCCTCGCAGCTATCGTATCCTATGGCGTTGGTTATCTCTTACGTGGCATTGTCGATTGATATGAAGGCGTTTGGAACCAATTAAAGTTTATCGATCTCTTCCATGGTGCGGCCGGGTTTTCCTTTGTAAGTCGGCAGTGACCAACCGTAGTGCAAAGCTCCCCCCCGGATCACCATGGCAACGACAAAGCCAATACTCGACCCCACAACCGGGCTAAGCCCTGCGTGATGACAAACCACCCAAGCAAGTGCGCCAAAAAGAGCGGCAGTGAGATAAATCTCGCGGCGCATCAGCACGGATTGCTCACCAGAGAGAAGATCGCGTAGCACACCGCCAAAGGTCGCGGTCAAAATGCCTGTGACGACCGCGATGACTGAAGATCCGGTAGCTAATAAGCCGATCTCGGCTCCTTTTACGGCGTAGGCCGCCATCCCGATGGCATCGAGCCAAAGTAGGACCTTATAACGGGATTCAAAACGGTGTGCGGTAAAGAACACTATGGCACCAACCGCAGCACAGATTAACAGGTAGATATGGTCTTGGACCCAGAACACCGGGGTTTGGCCCAAAATAGTATCTCTAATGGTTCCACCACCGATCCCGGTAACGGCTGCCAAAAACAAAAAGGCGATGAAATCAAGCTGCTTACGCGACGCCGCCAGGGCACCTGTAGCTGCAAAAACTGCAACCCCGGCATAATCCAAGCCCGTCAGGATATCCATCGTTCAACTTCCTTTTTGTTTTGATGTCGTGTCGCGAACAGGCTGAAACTCAAAGTCCGAAAGGTCAATGACTTTCATGACTTAAGTTTTTCAAAAGGCACAAGTTTTTTTAATCGGTGCTTATCTATTTGGTATCTGGCTAGTCTTTAGCGTGCCTAATCCACAAACGCTGGTGCACCCTTGCCAATATCAATGATGTGGCGTTCTATTACAAAAATCAGTTTCAAATGGCCATCATTTTTATGTTTAAGCGGATCATAAGTTTCGATTTCATTACTCTGATACATGATAATCGGGTTTCCACCGTTATCGTTTTCAAAAGGAAATCCGATGGATTCAACAGTGATTTTCCGGCCACTGGACAGAGCGTGCTCCAGTATCGCAATAACACCGCAAGGTTGTTCCGCCATAAGCCAAAAAGCACTGGACGCAACAGCTCTCCGATCAGCCTCGACATAATCCAGATAATTCCCGCCGGTCATATCCTGACCAAAACGCTCGTTAATTGCGGTTCCCTGAAGTCGAATTTTGATATTTTCTTTGGAAATGAGCTCATAAACAATCATGTTTGGGAGCAAGTGCCCGATATCTTCAGGCATAAAAGAACTCTTAAGGGGCAAGACACTCCCCCCTTTTCTTTCCAAGCTCTGCCAGTAATCAAAAAATTGCTGGTTTCTGGAGTTCTTTATCTCAATCAATACCCGACCCTTTGGTGCTTACGCACTGTACATACACCCCATATCAGCACGGTTATAGTACCTTGTAAATTGTTTTCAAACCATGAAGATGAGTTAAAATTCCAATGTAATTGAATAACTTGACACCGAACTCAACTATATGATTTTTGTTTATTTCTTGACCTCAACAATGCCAAATGGTTTGATGCGGTTGCACTTCACTAAAAGCTTGCTTGTATTAGCTGCACTGATTTTATTGGCGCAACGTAACAAACAGCCGACTGGCCCCCGCCCCGCTTATCAACTCCTACCTATGAGTTGATATCGACAGGAACTGGACCCCAGCCAAAACCTAAAAATGTGAACAGTAAGACGGATCTCCTTTGCGGGATTTCGGATGATAGATAGGCTCTCCTTTTGAGAATAACTTATCTTGGTCTCAGGTATTCCTCTGGGTTTCTTATGACCTCCTCCTTGTGAGGCATCCATCTAAACTGTCCCACTTAAACCGTGGTCTAGACTGATCAGATTTCTCTTAAGATACCTAGAGATAATCGTTAATGATCAGATTTGTGAACGACGGACTTTATAAACTTTCGCGATCAAAATAGTCGCTTATTTAAATACTGATCCTCTCCTAAAATTTGGGAGAGAAAACTGGAGAATTTAACTATGTTATCGCTTTTTCACGCACCAGGAACCTGTTCTTTGGCCTCTTGCATCACACTCGAAGAAATCCGGGAAGAAAATGGTGCTGAGTTTGAGGTCAACAAGGTCTCTTTTGCGAATGGCGATCAACACAAGCCTGAGTATCTCCGTATCAATCCCAAGGGCAGGGTTCCAGCTCTACTTACAGAAGAGGGTATTCTCACAGAAACCCCGGCTATCTTGCTCTATCTGGCCCAACGTTATCCAGAGGCAAGTCTTGCGCCGCTCGATGATATTTTTGCTCTGGCGCAGCTTCAGTCCTTTAACAATTTCCTCTGCTCTACGGTGCACGTTGCTCACGCGCACCGCTTTCGCGGCAGTCGCTGGGCGAATGAGCAGAGCTCACTGGATGACATGAACGCCAAGGTCCCAGAAAACATGACGGCTCTTTTTATCCAGATTGAAGAAACCTATCTCAGCGGTTCTGAAGATAATCCTTGGGTAATGGGCGCAAACTATACGGTCAGCGATGCCTATCTCTATACCATCGCGCGTTGGCTAGAGGGAGACGGTGTTGACGTCGCCGCTCTCCCACGTGTCAACGCGCATATTAAACGTATGGAAAATCGCCCCGCAGTTCAGCGCGCCATAGCTAGATAACCATTAGATAAAATTCCAGCTATGGCCTCACCGGATAGGACCAAAGTGCCAAATCCGGAAGCCATAAGAGATTAAACGTGAGATTATGAATAAGAGCCCATTACGATTACCTGAATTTATTATCCTTTTTGCCCTTCTAACCTCAATTACGGCATTGAGTATCGATGCCATGTTACCTGCCCTGCCCCAGATCAGCGAAAGCCTATCCATATCGGACCCGCTCGACAGTCAATTGATCATCTCACTGTTTATTTTCGGGATGGTTTTTGGCGAGATTTTCATAGGACCAATCTCTGATGCTATCGGGCGCAAGGGCGCCATCCTTATCGGCATCGGCATTTATGTCGGTGGCACTATTGTCGCTATGACTGCGTCGAGTTTTGAGATCCTAATCCTTGGTCGTATCATTCAGGGCATTGGTGCCTCTGGGCCAAAAATCGCCACACGCGCTGTGATTAGAGATCAATATGAGGGTGCGGATATGGCCCGGATCATGTCCTTTATCATGGTGATTTTCATCATGATCCCAATGATTGCACCGGCTTTTGGTCAACTGGTTCTGGCTGTTGCTGAATGGCGCTATATCTTCTTCTCGTTTTTGGTTCTGTCCTGCTCAACCGGACTGTGGCTCTTGATTCGTCAACCGGAAACCCTGATGCCTGAGAACAGAATCTCCTTATCGCCAAGAAAATTGATGCGTTCCACTGGACGTATTCTCAAGCACGGAAAAGTGATGTGCTATTCTGTCACCGGTGGTATGATCTTTGGAGCGCTTCTGGTTTACGTCAGTACCTCGCAATCGATCTTTGAGGATCTTTATGGCGTGGTTGATAACTTCCCGCTTTATTTTGCTGTACTTGCGTCCTCTGTTGCACTGTCTTCGCTGATTAATTCACAGCTGGTGATGCGCTTTGGTATGCACAAGATGGTGGTAGCAGCGCTGTGCGGGATGATCTTTTTCACCGGCACTCTGTTCCTATTTTCCCTGCCTTATAAAGGGGTTCCGCCTTTTCCGATCTTTATGATCAACGGCTTTTTTATCTTTTTTTGGATCGGCATTCTTTTTGGTAATATCAATGCCATGGCGATGCAGTCCCTTGGAAAGATGGCTGGTCTGGGTGCGTCGGTAATCGCTTCGATTTCTAGCCTGGTGGCGGTCGCGGTGTCGGTTTCAGCCGGTCGTCTCTATGACGAAACCGTTATGCACATGGTCATTGCACTGTGTTTTTGTGGTGTTGCTGCGCTGATTTTGGTCCTCGTCGCCAACAAGAGTAAAGCAGGTGCCCTCTCTCCGGCTTGATTACCGTATAATCGGGCTTATATATAAAGAAGATAAAATCATTACTCTCTTAGGTTTTGAGCAATCGAAACCTGACCGATGGGGCCTGTCAGATACCCCCCTTTCTGACGGGCCCCATCCCTTTTTGCATCACCGTAAAATTTCCATCCGAACTTCACCGTAAGTTAAGATATCAGATGGCAATGTGTATTTCCCAAAGCCAATAAAACTTTCACGAGTACCAAATTGCCATCAGAAACTAAGGCGCCGTTACCGGATCTTTATATCAAATACAGTAAAACGAAAATCGTTTTTTGTCTGGTCATGTATTTACTGATATTGGCTTTAGGAATTTGGATGCTTAGCCTCGACACCGAGAGCTGGCGCAGTTCCCAACGCTATGATTCCGTTAGTCGGACCTACAAACCAAAAATTGATCCTCAACATAGGAAAATTGTTTGGTATGCAATCTCTGGCCTTGTTGTTTCCTTCGGACTTCTAGGATTTTTTCTTTTTCTCTATCGGTTCTTTCGCAAGGGGGCGGCACTTACCCTCACCCATGAATTTTACCTCCCAAATAATGAATTCATAAGACACCGTCCCGTTTATTGGCAGAATATTGTAAGAATAGAGGAGATAAAACAAACCATTCACGTACCTAGGTTACTTTTCCCCATAAGAAATCGGGCGATCCGTATCATCTACAAACAATGTCGGTTCTATAAAAAAGGCACCGGAATATACGAGGAGTTAAGTGCTAGGAGAAATAATCAAACTCCGGAAAAAGAACAATTACTCAGCAGTATTCTTATACCCCTTAATAGGCAACAACTCCTTGAGATAATGCGCCGCTATTGGCTTACTGCCCTTGGGGAAGACCCCTCAAAGATCCCCATTCCCACTATTGTGGAAGAAGTCATCAGTAGAAAAGAAACCCGAAAACAGTCCCGAAAATTTTTCAAGAGACTATTCTTCGGCAAAGAATAACTATTGAGCTCTCCAGCAAAAAGGCCGGGCGCTTTCCCCCTCACAGAGAAATTACCCGGCCTTTTCTGGTGCAACCGTACTGAACAGTTAGCTGCCGTAGATTTTCCCTTGCGGGAAACGTCCCGCGCCTTGCCGGGTTGGGTTGCGCTCGGCAAAGTATCCAAGCTCTCGTCGTTCGGCCTCAATAGTTTCCGCCTGACAGAGGATGTCTATCTTTGGCGTGGTACTACGGGGCTCGGTTCTCATAATTGTACTATCAGACATGAGTACCTCCAGTTTTATTGGCTGGTTTCAACCTTATAATGCTGGCCACACGTCGGGTAATAATAGGTGCCGCGACCGAGGTGCCATCCAACGCAACAGAAACTCCGCTACGCACACCTGATGCCTGAATTCCTCGGAACACTGGAGAACGATCGCTTTCAGCCGAGACCAAGGGGCCAATAGATGAAGCTGGATAGCCAACAGTCGCAGGCTGATTACCACTATAAACTGCAGGTTGCCCCGTACTTTCCACGTGGCCACCAACAACAATGGGCTCAACTCCTGTGGCAAGGCCGTTGTAAGACCCGCTCCGTTTAACGATGGAATGATTATCATCCAACTCAAGTTTGCCCATTTCGCCATAGACTTGATACGCAGGATCATCGAAATATGATTGTCGTCCCAAAGCCGGATAACCAAAGGGGCTGGCATCGCGTTGGATACGGGCGTGGATCGGCTCTGGCATTGCTTTATCCGACACCTTGATCAAACGCACGGTCCACATACCAGACGGGGCAGGCTTCAGTGGATTAACCGAGACATCCCCGTCGTTTCGCACCTCAGACGGAGCCAGCGTCAACATAAAGCGGCCGCGTTCGTCCGTCGTGGCGAGGGGCGTGTGCCGATCATAGGACAACCGAGCGATAGACCGGATACCATGATTGAGCACAACCGCCGTATTGACCACCCCTGAAAGCTTGTGGCTTGCGATGCCACCGGGCGGGATTACCTCAACCTCAATATCACCATCGTTGTAGTTTTCTTTAGGCATCCAGATTTCGAGATAGCTCGACGTCCGGTCATTGGGCTGCACCTGCCACGGCAGATCACAGGAACCAGTTGGCTCCCTACTTCCGGTTGGCTCTTCAAAGAAATTCCCCTCAGCCACCACCGCGTGAGATCGTTCAAGGAAGTGATTTCCCGCAGGCAGCACCACAGAAGTCGGAGCCACCCGTTCATTTCGTGCAGCAACCAACTCATCAATCGCCTTTTCAAGTAGAGCTGTACCATCGTGCGGTCCACCAAAAACACCATAACTGAAGTTGATCACCACGGGTAAGCCCGGCGCGATATGATCAGCACGCTCGAGGATATAATGCACGCCGCTGAGGATAAACATATCTAGCCCCATGCCCGAGGTATCCCAGGTCACAGCAGCGGGAACCTGAACCGTGATGATACGGTCCTCTTCCAGTACCTCAGCCGCGTGTTGATCATAATCAGCACCCACAGCAAGATCGAGCACGTGGCTCCCGTGCGAAGCCTTGCTATCTAGCGTATTGGGCATCACCCGCCTGCTGTCAGTCAGCCCTAACGCCCGATAAAGCGCAGCTTCGTCGGTGGAGCCCAGCGTGTCGGTGTGCTCGGCAATCGCACCCTCGATCTGTGCGCGAGTGTATTCGCGACCAAAGGCAACGCTCGATCCCTGGGCCGCATCGCCGTCTTGTACCCAGGCAAAATCAACCCGGCTTTTACCAAGTGCAGATTGAAAGCGTCGATTGACAAAGGCAATGCCATCATCAATGACACCAATGACAACCTTTGCCCTGCTCTCTACTAGGGGGCCCTCCACCAGAGAACTGGGCTCTGAAACTAAATCAGGGTTATAGCCCACATTCACGCTTGCAGCCCGAAGCGGGACACTTAAGCGTCGCTTTATGCTACTACCAGCTACACCATCAGGTGGAGCATCGGTAATAGGGCTATCGCGTAAAACAAACGGGCGAAAGCTCGGCTGAAAATCACTAGGCTGATAGAGCCTGGGATATATGGCATTGGGATCTTTATCCCCTGCAGTAAAGTCTGCACAGGCTTCAGTTCCGGTGTGCCAGTGTGTCTCCAATGGCGGGCCAAAGGGAAAGCCATAGCCCTTCCCCGTGTCCAGCAGCCAATCCTCGTAAGGATCAACGGCTTTCACGCCATCATCTTGCCATTGATAAATATCAGCCATGTGAGCCACCTGCTGCAGGAGCTTCCTCCCACTCACTCTTGGCCTTGAGCCACAGCCAACGGAACATATTATCCGGCTCGGCATGAACTTCGGATGTTCCCCACTCGGTCACTGGCGCAGAGCTGTCACCCGGAATGGCAGAAGCCTTAGTAAAGTCACCCGTCGCGTTGTTACCAATAAATTCCAGTGCCTGAACATCACCCTCTTCACCTGAAGCCATCTGAAGCAGATAGTTCCCAAGCGTCGTGCCGAGCGCTGCCCCCGCGGTGCTATCTGCAGGGAAATGCAGGCCAGCAACAGTGCGGTTTACCGCAATACGTTCCGCCACAGAAAGCAGCATATCTTTGATCGATGGGCTTTGCTGATAATCCATGTACGTATCATCAAACAAGGCGCCAAAGACTGTTGCGGTTGCAAAGGCCTCGGTGGAATGACCACTTGGCAAAGTACCATGCCCTGGTGTCGGTATCAGAGGCTGAATTTGCGCTGAATAGATATCAGGACGGCGGCACGCCAAACTGTGCTTAGTTCTCAAAACAACATGTGATGCATACTGCTGAACAAGACTGATGAGTTGCAAAGTATGTGCGTGAACTGCTGCGTTCAAAGGCACAACCGAAGTAAAGAACTCTGTCGGGTAACCGACCTGTGCCAAGACTTCTGCAGCTCGTTCCGCGCGTTGGTCGGCATAGTTACGGACGTAGTCCAACTGCTCACGAAATACGTCTTCGCTTGGACGGGTTAGTTTAACCAGTCTAGAATAAGCCGGGTGCGGAGCATGATCCAGTCCGCCATGAGAATGATCGTGCTGGAACCAAATAGAAATCGCCCCTTCTTCGCCATCAGCCTTAAAAGAAAGACGGGATAACAATTCAGTTACAATCGTTAGTTCACGAACTTGAGGAGCCCATTTTCCTAAATTTCCGACTTGATCTGCAGGAATGGGACGAGGTCCCACTCCCGGTTCAGGTAAGTTCCACGGGTTTCGAGTAGCGTCAGAAGAAGAGAGTAAAGCAGTAGTCGCTAACTCATTCGTTCCATTCGATATTCCAGCTATACCTGCAATTCCTGCGATACCAGCAATTCCCGCAATTCCTGCGATACCAGCCTGAGTTGAGTTTGTTGACATAGCACTCTCCTGTTATAGTATGAGTAAATTCGATATTACGTGAAACTAAATTTGTCTTAATTTTACACTTTTATGTTCGAGGAACACCCGATGATTGAAGTGCTTCAGCCCAGTCTCGTCCTGTTCGGAAAGAAGCTGCAGGATGATTTTTCAACCATCCATTAACTGTTAAGCTCGGCTCCAGAGAAAGTAACTTTTTTACTGTCTGTTCAGCCTCTATCTTTCGGCCCAAGTAGTGTAGTGCTACAATTTTTGATCGCAGGGTTGATGTATGCCGACTGTTTGACACCAAAGAATTCTCCGCCAATAGTAACCCCTCTTCATATTGTCTATTTGCAATCATTGCCGTAGATGAAAGTGATTCATAGAAATACCTATGAGGGTCAAGGGGGGATAACATTCTAGCACGTTCAGTGAAAGAAACCGCCTTATCGCCTTCATCCACAAACGCATGTAGGGTGCCTTTTAAGAGCCATGCAAGGGCATCATTTGGATTGAGCTCTACCGCCTGATCAAACCTATTAAGTGCTGTATCAAATTGCTTGTGCAAGTTGTTCAAAACGAGTCCGTCTACGGCGAGAGAAAAAGAATTATCAGGATCCAAATCCAGTGCTCGCGCAGTACAATCGCTGGCAAGCTGACTATCTTTTTTGATATCATGGCTCCAGCCCTGATGAACGGAAAGAACGTACCATTTACCCAACCAGGCATAAAGACTGGCATGTTTTGGAGACTTGCGAATAATTTCTTCGATTAACGGTCGAGCCCGGGCAAAACTTGCAAGTTTCAAACGGTGCATCAGAGTTACACCGGAAACCAAGAGTGCATGGCTAGCTACTTCTGATAAGGGTTTACTGGTTGCCAATTCTATAGATGTTGAGAGTATTGCCCGCCCTATTTGGCGAGAAATATCGGCGACAATTTCCTGACCGCCATGAAGAAAGTCGGACATCTTCGCCGAAAACTGCCGCGACCAAATAATTCGCCCACTTTCTGCATCTAAAAAATCGGCATCGAGATGAAAGCGTTCGCCATCCTGGCGATAACTTCCATGGATTACATACTCCACATTAAGAGCGCGTCTAACATCTGCCAGATTGAGCAACCGCATATTAAGGTTTCGAGAGGATAGATGCGAGATCACATCAATCAGTTGTGATTTTGACAACGCTCGTGAAACTTCCTCGGCCAACATATCGCCGAGGACATTATCTCCACCCTGATTAAAACTCTGCAAAAAAGGAAGTATTGCTACAGCAGGCAATATCCCTGTCACTTCAGAGGGAGTAAAATATTCAAGTCTAGGGGAAAGTTGTGGTTGGTTTTCTCGCTGATCATTCACCCAAGCTGTAAACCCAACTTCGGCAATGTTTATTCCTTCCAGAAACTCTCCTTCCGAAGAAACACCGACAAACTCGATCACATCCGGATAGAGCGCGACATCATCGTGGGAGATATCGAACAGCACATCAAAATCAGACCCTATTGCCCGTTTAAGGTCACTCAATCCACGTCGAAGGCTTGCCCTACCCAATTCCTGACCAGACAGGCTCCACAGTTTGTCTTGCAGCCATGACCGTGTACGCTTCATATCCGGCGCTGTTGCAAGCAAAGCAATCAAGGCCCGCAATTTTGTACTACGGATATCAAGCTTTCCTCCTCCAGTCCATTCGGCGGAGAAGGCTCCGTAAAGCCGTAACCTAAGTTTTCTGTTTTCAGGGCTATTTAGCATTTATATTGACCCAGACCCTATTCCCTGATTTTAGAGCGACCACAATTTGTGCCTCTAAATTACCCCCATAAGCTCACAGAGATTACCACTTCTCCGCTAAGTTAAAAAACTATTTACATTTTTTTCACGCTTTTTGGACGCTACCTGTACTGGTATCTGCTTCATAATGGACGATATAAAAAATAACAGTAAAATTGGCGGGTAATATAAATACCTAAACCCTGTTGAGCCTTCACCAAGAAGTCGACAATAGGAAACCATAGCAAAACGGCTATTTCTTATAAGGGTTTGGATTTAGAAGATAGGACAGTATTGTGAACAGAAATAATGACCCGACCCCAGGAAAAATATCAGAATTGATACCAAATCAAGATTCCCCAAATCCGCGAGATCTCAGCGATTTTTGCCAAAAGTGGAATGATCTGAAGATACACGCTAGCGAAGAACAACTTTCAAGCGCTCAGCTTTCGCCGGAAAGCAAAGAAGTTATATCTTGGCTCACCATCCTTGCAGACAAAGTCTGTCACACCGAAGATTTCTAGGTTGTACAACGAAGACTTTAACGTTTATCAATTTTCAATAATTTGATTTTCAGAAGAGCCCACTTATGTGGGCTCTCAGAACGCTGACAAACCCCGTCATATTTGGCGGGGTTTTGTTTTGTACTAAGA
>OJDH01000325.1_pt1 | contig 24709 bp, 28 predicted proteins | sample 1592761 | NCBI WGS metagenome assembly OJDH01 (sample SAMN05416855, study PRJEB24817) | seawater metagenome | isolation source: Sea water | place: Canada:Atlantic | collected 2013-11
AGATCTACACTATCCTCTTCGTCGGCAGCGTCAGATGTGTATAAGAGACAGATGTTAGGCAACTACCCATTAATCTGGGTTGAAAATGTGCACTATCTCATTGCGATTGCACTTGCATCGCTATTAACTGTGTTGATAGCGCCAGTGATGCGCTATTTATCTAAGCTATTTCTAGCAATCGATGCGTTAGGATTAGCAGTGTTCTCTATTATAGGTGCGCAGAAAACATTGATGTTAGGTTTCAGTCCTGTTGTCGCTGTAGTGATGGGGGTTGTTACAGGCGTATTTGGTGGCGTGATCCGCGATATATTATGTAACCAAGTGCCACTCATCTTTAAAAAGGAACTGTATGCCTTAGTGGCATTATTAACTGCATCTCTCTATGTCTGCCTAAAGCATTTAGAAGTGACTGAGTGGATTAATTTAGGGATATGTCTATCTTTTGGCTTCAGCTTTAGAATGTTATCGATTAAATTTCGCTGGGGAATGCCCAAATTCGACTATCAATATGAGCATGGTCACGATGGTACGTCACATTAAAAAAGGTCGGCTATTGCCGACCTTTTTTAATTCACATTACAGATAATTCAATCGAATTATACTGATGGAGTTTCCTTCACGTGAAGATCCATTTGTGGGTATGGAATACCAATGTTCGCTTCATCTAGGGCTATTTTGATCTGCTCTAACAATTCAAAATATGCAGGCCAGTAATCACTACCTTTCACCCAAGGACGTACGACAAAGTTCACTGAAGAGTCAGCTAATTCAGAAACAGCAATAGTGTAAGCAGGATCCTTTAGGACATACTCATTACTCTCAACTATCTGTGTCAGAATCTTCTTCGTGTCAGCCAAGTTAGCATCGTAAGAAACACCAATCACCAAATCAACTCGACGCTTATCCATCGCAGAGTAATTAATAATCGTTCCATCCATCATTGCAGAGTTAGGCGCAATAATGAGTTTATTATCGGGCGTAAGTAGCTTAGTAGAAAAGATAGTGATCTCATTTACAGTTCCGGCAATACCTGCAGCCTCAACATAATCACCAACACGACAAGGACGGAATAACACCATCAAGACGCCAGAAGCAAAATTAGAGAGTGAACCTTGAAGTGCAAGGCCTACTGCTAAACCTGCGGCACCAATTACAGCAACCAGTGATGCTGTTTGAACGCCGATCTGACCTAATGTCGCTACGATAGTGAACACAAGTACCAGTGCCCAAGCCATATTACCTACGAAAGAAGCGACAGTTTCATCGACTTTTCTCTTAAGTAGCAGCTTACACGTTATCTTTTTCGCTAATCCCGCTAAGTATTTACCGACAACGAAAATGACAATAGCTAAGAGCACTTTCATGCCATATGTCACGATAAGATCAGGTGCTTGTTCAAACAAACCTTCCAAGTTTTCCATTTATTTACTCCCTAAATTAGCCAAATAGAGTTTGGCTATAAAATTTTTAACTCATTAATTAAACATAGTTAGTGAGTTAATTCAAAACAACAAATTCGAGACTATCGATAACAATCATTGACGTTACTCAAATTCGACAAACAGTTCCACCCTCCGGTTTATTGCTCTCCCTTCGGGCTGTTCATTACTTGCGATTGGATCCGTATCAGCCATACCTTTGACGATAAAACGCTCAGGTTTAAAACCGAGATCATCCACTAAAATCCGTTTAACATTAGCGGCCCGCAAATTGGATAGCTCTACATTACCTGCTTCACTTCCTATGGAATCTGTATGCCCTACTAAACATAGGTTTACATCATGCTCCAAAAGGAAAGATTTAATACGCGTAAAGACCTGCCATTGAACAAACATAACGTCAGCTTTAGCAAACTCAAAGTTCAAAACCAAAGGGGTAGCTTGAGTACATGTCTCTGGATACAGCCCGTCATCCACAGTGAGCAAACAGATCTTATCTTGGCCATTCATGACATGACAGCCACTAGAGTTAACTAACACCCCAGCTTTTGTTCCCAAACAGGCATCTTTAACATCAGGCACACCGTCATTATCAAGATCTACCCAAGCCCAAGTTGAAGCAGCAAAGCTAAATAAAAAACCAACAGATACGATAAATCTCACGCTAGACCAATGACTCATTACTTACCCACTCGCTAAAGTTTTCACTCTAGGTTTTAATCCTATATGAACCCTGTATAGCCCATGGAGGTAAAATAGACAAATCCAAGCACTGCCTCAATGAATTGCAACCATTTTATAACCTTCTGGCAAATTCGTAAACACTTAGAGCAAAACACTTAAACATTAGCTAATGACAACCAATTAAATCGAACCTTAATAGATCAACTTTAACTTAAACTGCCACCATTCGTGTCCTGATATTGTCGTAACACCAGTTAAAAGCGATGGCATAGAAAAAGAAGAAGATGAGAAAAGCAGCTTCCATCAAAAGTGCAGCACCTAAACTGATGCCTAAAAACCAGGCGACAAGGGGGACTGTGATAAAAATGATACCCGACTCAAACCCCAGAGTATGACCAACTCTCAACAATAAACTTCTTGTTGCTCGCTCGCTACCAAACTGTTTATCAAACCAAATATTATAAAAATAGTTCCAGATCACAGCATAGAAGCTTAATCCAACACCAACGACCATCAAGGAGGACGCCTCTTTGTTGCTAAACATCGCAGCCGCAGGAATAACGATAGCTAAGGCTATCAGTTCAAATATAATCGCGTGAAACACTCTCTCTTTAGTTTGCATACCATAGACTCCAATAAGTAACTTGCAGCTATTATCATCTCTATATATGATGATTAATAATCACATACCATCACCTTTACTGATATGTCTACCATTGAACAACTCACGTCATTTGTCACTACCGTCGAATCTGGTTCATTTTCAGCTGCCGCCCGCAAGCTAGGTAAAGTGCAGTCAGCTGTAAGTCAAAATATCATGAACATGGAGATAGACACTGGGCTTCAGTTATTTGATAGAACGGGTCGTTACCCAACACTCACTGTTAAAGGTGAGAAGTTACTGCCGCAAGCTAGAGCTGTTATCGCTCAGCACCGCCGGCTTGCCCAACAAGTCGATGCGCTAGAGTCCGATGAGGTGAGTAAACTCACTCTGGCTATCGATGAAGGAATTCCCTATGGCAATCTTATCAAGTTGCTACCAGAGCTTGAAAAAGCCCATCCAGCTCTAGAGTTAGAGTTTCTCTGCGCTTCGAGTCAAGATGTGATCCAACTTGTGATAGATAAAAGGGCGAGCTCAGGCTTAGTCTTTAGTGACAACTTATATCCTGAGTCTATCGACTTCGAAACCCTAGGCACCGTAGAGTTCGATCTCTTAGTCAGTCCCCTGCACCCTTTAGCTCAAATGGATTCGGCTCACATTGATATCTTAAAGCTGCATAGACAGTTGGTCATCAGTTCTAAAGGCTCAAAAACAACCTGGTTCAATCAAGCTCATTCACCTGATGTCTGGCATGCTGATAACTATTATGTGTTACTGGAATTAGCTAAATCGGGGTTTGGTTGGACCTTGCTTCCTTTGCACTTAGCAAAAGACGCACTCGAGGCTAATGCACTGTGTAAAGTGCCGGTACAATTTGAACAACTCGGCTGGCAGGCAAATGTCGATGTGATACAACATAGCTCAGTGCAAGTCGCGGCTAACGATACCTTACGTACCTTACTTAGACGATTGCTACAGATGTGAAGGACAAAAGAAAAACAGGTTTGAGTTAATATAATTCAAACCTGAAATAGCATTTATGAGTTAAGCGAAGAAGCCTGTGCATACCAAGTAGACCACACTGTTTTTTCTGGCATATCAACCTGAGATTCCATCCCTTCGAGCAAACGGAGTAACAAATCTCTGTCTTTATTCACTGAAGAATAGAACAGTGGATCGTAAAAACAGCGTCGCTGTACAAGATCAAGCTGAGTATCGAAACCTAAGTCGACACCTTGTATACACAAATCTCTGGCACGTCGATTTAGCTCATTAACCTCACTATCAGCCAGCAGATGTGCAACTGGTCCCATGAGTAAGATCAACGACATCCTACCCGGTGGAGTTTTCTGCCAATCACTTAATTTGCCTAACTTAGCGTCATCTAACAAGGCGCGCCAATGAGACTGAGTTTGAGCCGAAAGTGAATTCTTAACAACGCCTTCGCCCTTGTTGTATTCACTAAACCATTGATGTAAAAACTGATCCACAAAGCCACCCTTAAATTGATATAAGCTAATAATCATGAACAGGTATCAGGATAGTTCTCTCTGAGTCTGCTTTTAAATAAGAAGCCTGAGGGTATCACTCTGTACAAGGGATTAGATGTTCGACTTTAGTCTAGACTGGCGACCACGCACACTATTTGAGTGGCTTGGAGGCCAACAAACAGCCACAAAAAAGGCGACCTTACTGGTCGCCTTTATATATTTTAATGGCCCTAAGTGGCTATTTCGCCTCAATCTTAGGAGGATAATCCATTAGCATGGAAGAAACTGCTTCATTCACAATTCCCACACGCTCATCTGGCGTATTTTCATTTCGAATGGTATCAGTAACGGTACCACGCCAAATTAATCTGCCAGACGCTCTATCAATCATATCTAAGATTAATGTGCCCACTTCATATTCGCGAACCGTAGTTTGCGTATTCATTGCACGACTCATACCCCAACCATAACCATAACCGTATGGGTTGTAACCGTAACCATAGGGATTGTAACCATAGTTAGTGTTAAAGGTATCGACATTAATCTTCTTATCGACCTTAGTTAAATAATTTACCAACACATCTGCAGTTTCAGCATTAGTCAGCTTAAGGCCTTTTTGTGCGAGCTGCTTATCTACAGCAGCGCGAACACGTTGGTCCATTAACCCATCTAAGTGATAACTATTTTCCTGAGTTTGAGGTTCAACCCAAGCAAAAGTTTTAATATCGCCGAAATTAGCTGCAGGATCGTAATCCGAACTTGATCTCATTGAGCTACACGCGCTAAGGGCACTAAGTGATAGTACTGCTAAAATTAACTGAACTTTTTTCATGTTAACCTCGTAAAATCCTAGAAGTGCAATATATTAATACATATGTAGCCTGCCTAGCAATGTTATCTTCTAAAACCCAATTTTGTTGACATAACTGCCTCATTCAACTTGACTTAATTATTAATGCAAATGATAATAATTATCAATTACTGATTTTAAGAGATTAAACATGCTTTGGTTTATTGCTGCTTTTGTTATTGCTACTGGAGTGTACAAATTTGCTCCAGCAAACGTTACGACCCAAAGCATAGCCGACTCAAGCAAAGACGGCTTAGGGCATGTCGGTCTATTTATCTTACCCGGCCTTGTTTTACTTTGGTTACTCTTCACCATTTTACAAGAAGGGAGCAACAGCTATGGTGCAGCATCATTAGGATTTGTACTGACAGCCTGCTCTATCGCCATGACAAAATTTCACAAATACATGATCCCCTGCGCCGTTATCACCATCATTTCAACTATCATCGGTGCTTTGTACGCGTAACTTGCCTAACATATTTAGTCCCCTGCTAAATCCTAGAACTCCAATATTATTTAGAGAAAAGGCCATATCTAATGGTCTTTTTACTTCTAAAGCTCGCGATAAACTCCCACAAGTTTCAGCATTTTGTTAGACTCGACCTAATTGTCGCTAATTAATGACTATCCCATGCAAAAAGATGCAAATGTAACACTTGTCTACAGTACTGATATTGGCCGTATAGCCCCTGAAAAAGAGGCCCTAGACGCGCCAATAGGCGATGGCATTGTTAGGATCCATAAAGACAGTAAAGGAAGGAAAGGTAAAGGGGTCTCTATCATCAAAGGGTTAGGATTAGATGAGAAAGAACTCAAAGCCTTAGCTCAAAAGCTTAAAAAGCAATGTGGCTGTGGTGGTACGGTTAAAGAGTTTACTATTGAAGTTCAAACTGACAATAGAGAACAACTCAAAACCTTACTTGAAAAACTAAATTATCAAGTAAAACTAGCCGGTGGGTAAGCTAGCCATTCGTTGAATTCATTGGAGCTAAAGATGGACAGTTTACAAAATCACTTGTTAATCGCTATGCCCTCTCTTGATGATACTTTTTTTGAACGCTCGGTGATCTACCTTTGCGAGCATGATGAAAAAGGAGCCATGGGGATTATGATTAACCAACCAATCGGTATTGATGTCAACGAACTCTTAAAGCAGATGCAGCTCGATGAAGAACCTGATTCCATCGTCTCGCTAGGTTCAACCGTGCTCGTTGGTGGACCAGTAAATCCAGATAGAGGCTTTGTGTTGCATACCCCACAACCGAACTGGAACAATAGCCAAGCTTTGACCGATGAAGTGATGCTCACCACATCCAGAGACGTGTTGACCTCTTTAGGCACAAGTGCCGCGCCCAATAACTTCATTGTTGCCCTTGGATACGCCGGTTGGAGCCGAGATCAGCTCGAACAAGAACTCGCTGATAATACTTGGCTCTCGACTCCTGCAACAAAAGAGTTGTTGTTCGATATAAGCTTTGACGATAGATGGCAACAAGCCACTGAATCACTTGGATTTGATATTTGGCAACTGTCGAGCCAGACGGGTCACGCATAGTTTTAATATTATATACGGTTAACAATTAAGAAGTTGATTATGAGTTCACAAACGGTTCTAGGTTTTGATTTTGGCACTAAGAGTATAGGTATTGCGATAGGACAATCACTTACTGGCAGCGCAACCCCATTACAATCGATAAAAGCCGTCGATGGGATCCCTAAATGGGAAGAGATAGGATTATTGATCGAAGAATGGAAACCTGATTTAGTTGTCGTTGGCCTTCCTCTGAATATGGATGGGTCGGAGCAAGAGATGACCCAAAGAGCTAAAAAGTTCGCCAATAGAATCAATGGTCGATTCGGGGTAAAGATTGCCACACAAGATGAAAGACTGACCACTGCAGATGCTAAAACTAGACTATTTGAAATGGGCGGCTATAAAGCACTAACAAAAGGTCAGGTCGATGCCATGTCTGCAGTGTTGATCATAGAAAGCTATTTCGAGAATCAGTACTAATTTGTATTAGTACTGTAAAAGGACAAACATTAAAAAGGGAGCTAACTAAGCTCCCTTTTGTTATTTAGCATTAACTTAAAGATAAGGCCTGACTAAGTTTGCCATCATCTTAATGTGCAATTCATCATCATTAAGAGCTGGAATGTAGCGATATTTCTCGCCACCAGCTTCTTCAAAAATCAATCGATTCTCTCCGGCTATCTCCTCTAATGTCTCTAAGCAATCAGCACTAAAAGCAGGACACACAACAGCAATGTCCTTAACTCCTTGCCCTGGCAGTGAGCCCATAGTCGCATCAGTATATGGTGTTAACCACTTAGCTTTACCAAACCGAGATTGGAAAGTCGCAATATATTGATCTTCAGTTAACCCTAACTGCTCAACGACCAATTTAGTGGTCTTCATACAGAAACAGTAATATGGATCGCCAAGATGCAAGTTACGCTCTGGCATACCATGATATGACATGACTAATTTCTGCGGTTGACCGTTTACTTCAAAATCACGTTTTATCGACTCAACTAATGCATGAATAAAATCAGGGTTATCATGGTAAGTATTGATAAAATGCAATGAAGGCATATATCGCCAACTAGTAAACTCTTTAGCAATGGCATCAAATACTGACCCCGTAGTGGGTGCAGCATACTGAGGATAAAGAGGCAGAACCACCATCTTATCCACTCCCTCACTGTGCATACGCTTTAACGTATCTGACACTGAAGGGTTTCCATAACGCATACAAAACTCAACTGACACGTCCTGCTCAGCCTGACTGGTACCATTCTCTTTAAAATAGCTGGCTAGTTTCTCAGTCTGTTGACGGGTGATGTCCATTAAAGGAGAGCCTTTCTCAGTCCAGACTTCTTTGTACAATGCGGCAGATTTAGCTGGTCGAGTACGTAAAATAATGCCATGTAAAATCAACATCCAAACTAGCTTAGGTATCTCGACCACTCTAGGATCTGACAGAAACTCGGCAAGATACCGTCTTACAGCCGAAGAAGTAGGTGCATCTGGCGTGCCTAGGTTAATCAAAATAACCCCAGTCTTTCCTCGTTTAGTGTGTGCTACGTCTTTCGATAAACCTGAATATTTAGCCAAGTTAGCCTCTTTAAAAATGGTGCAGTTACTGCGTATTAAAGCATAATTTTAATCAATATCTTAAGCCATTTAACAACAAAAAGTCGACCTAGGACAAACTTATACATATTGGTATAGCTGAGCGCATAAAAAAGGCTCTTGCTAGCATAACAAGAGCCTTGTTTGACGTATAAAGTACCCTACGTGGTTAACTGCGAAACGGATCACTTTTTTGTGTTTGGTGATCTACTTTGCCTTTATTTTAATTCAAATCTAACGTAACGCCTTCCATAAAGCCTGAACCACCGGTATCGGAACTTTGCAATTTAATCATCAAGCGCAAATCGTTTGGAGAGTCGGCATGATGTAAAGCATCTGCATAGCTAATCTCACCTTCAACATAGAGTTTCAATAATGCCTGATCGAAAGTTTGCATCCCCTGCTCATTTGACTTAGACATCGCTTCTTTAAGAGAGTGAAGCTCATTCTTCGCAATAAGGCTACCGATCCTTGGAGTATTGATTAAAATCTCAATCGCAGCCCGTCGTCCCACACCATCAGCTCTAGGCACTAATTGCTGAGCGACAATACCACGCAAGTTCAACGAAAGATCAAATAGTAACTGCTGATGCTTATTTTGAGGCACCAAGTTCATGATGCGATCCAATGCTTGGTTAGCGTTATTGGCGTGAAGCGTCGCCATACATAGATGACCCGTTTCAGCGAAGGCCAAGGCAAACTCCATTGTCTCTTGACTGCGTATCTCACCAATTAAGATCACGTCAGGTGCCTGACGCAGTGAGCTTTTAAGCGCTGCATCAAAGGATTCAGTATCGATACCCACTTCTCGCTGAGTAACAATACTCTTACGATGCTCGTGAACAAATTCGACAGGATCTTCAATGGTCAAAATGTGTCCGCGTGAGTTAGCATTACGATACCCCACCAATGACGCTAACGATGTCGATTTACCGGTCCCCGTGCCTCCCACCATGATAATAAGACCACGTTTACTCATCACTAAATCTTTCAAAATAGGAGGAAGTTTCAGATCGTCTGCATCAGGTATGTCAGTTTCGATACGACGCATAACACAACCTGGCGATTCCATTTGCCAAAATGCACTAACACGAAAACGACCAAGCTCCTTTAAAGCAAAGGCAAAGTTACACTCACGCGTCTCATGAAACTCTTTTTTCTGCACATCAGTCATTAACGATTCAACAAACTCTAACGACTGCGCCGCCGAGAACGAGTTTTCACCTAAAGGTCTTAACTCACCGTCGATTTTTGCACTTGGTGGGAAGCCTGCTGTAATAAACAGATCCGACGCTTTGCGTTCCACCATTATTTTTAAAAAAGGACGAACGTCCATAGTTAAGCCTTATAATACTGAGTATGTATTAAAATGTAGTTTGCTTATTGGAGCTCTTATGCTGAGCATCCTCACGGGTGATCTGGCCACGGTTGACCAAATTTTGCAGACATTGATCTAATGTTTGCATACCGTGAGCCATACCGGTTTGAATAGCTGAGTACATCTGCGCCACTTTATCTTCTCGGATCAAGTTTCGAATCGCTGGCGTGCCCATCATGATTTCATGGGCAGCCACTCGGCCGCCGCCGACCTTCTTAATCAAGGTTTGTGAAATAACCGCCTGAAGTGACTCTGATAACATGGTGCGCACCATGCCCTTTTCCCCTTCTGGGAATACATCCACTACACGGTCAATGGTTTTAGCAGCTGAGGTTGTATGCAGAGTACCAAACACTAAATGGCCCGTTTCTGCTGCAGTCATTGCCAAACGTATTGTTTCCAAATCTCGCATCTCACCCACAAGAATCACATCGGGATCTTCACGAAGTGCACTTCTAAGCGCAGCATTAAAACTATGAGTATGACGATGAACTTCTCGCTGGTTAATCAAACACTGCTTATTTTGATGCACGAATTCTATTGGATCTTCGATGGTCAGAATATGTTCATGGCGACTTTCATTGATATAATCGACCATCGCTGCAAGTGTGGTACTTTTACCTGAACCAGTAGGCCCTGTGACAAGAACTAACCCGCGAGGATATTCAGATATTTTTTTAAATATTTCAGGAGCGCCTAGTTGCTCAAGGCTCAAAATATCACTGGGAATGGTACGAAATACTGCCGCAGCCCCTCTAGATTGGTTAAAAGCGTTAACACGAAAACGGGCAAGGTTGGGGACTTCAAACGAAAAATCTATCTCTAAATGCTCTTCAAAATCTTTACGCTGCTTATCATTCATGATGTCATAAACAAGGCTATGCACCCCTTGATGATCTAAAGCAGGTAAATTGATCTTTCTGACTTCACCATCAACACGTATCATAGGAGATACACCTGCAGAGAGGTGTAGATCTGACGCCTTGTGCTTTACACTAAAGGCAAGTAACTCTGTGATTTCCATAATATGGTCTATCCATTCAATCAAAATAATTACATGATGACAACAATAGCAGACAGACTAGCTAACGCCCAGTATCGAATCATACAAGCGGCACAAATTTCATCAAGAAATCCCGATGAAATTCAATTACTCGCAGTGAGTAAAACAAAACCTAATACTGACATTATAGCCGCCTATGCTGCAGGACAGCGGCATTTTGGTGAAAACTATGTTCAGGAGGGAGAATCCAAGGTAATTGCCTTGAAATCTTCCTGTCCAGAAATCCAGTGGCACTTTATCGGTCCGCTACAATCAAACAAGACCAAGATTGTTGCAAATTTGTTCGACTGGATGCACACATTGAGTCGAGACAAGGTCGCTCAGCGTTTAAACGACCAAAGACCTGACACATTGGCGCCACTAAACGTGTGTATTCAGATCAATATAAGTGAAGAATCGAGCAAGTCTGGCGCTACAGCTGATGAGATGTTCTCTCTTGCAGAGTCGATTAAACTGTTACCGAACCTTAAGTTACGTGGTTTAATGGCAATTCCGACATCGACCCAAGATATACAACACCAGAAACGTGAATTTCAGAAATTGCAGGATTTATATCTTTCATTACAAAAGATTTATCCTGAAGTTGATACGCTATCGATGGGAATGAGTAACGACCTAGAGCAAGCAATAGAGCATGGTTCTACTATGGTTCGAATTGGTAGCGCTATTTTTGGTCAACGTGATACACCTAGCATTTAATTCGCTAGGGCTTATGGCACTGCTTTTGAACTTAGCAAAGCAGTTGATTTATCCGTATACGCCCAAATATTATAGTTATGAACACAGAAAAAATAGCCCCTATAATAAAGGTCAGCTTTAAGCTGAAAAAGAGAACAGATATGGTTGAGAAGAAGTTGTGTTTTATCGGCGCAGGCAATATGACACGCAGTATTACAAGTGGCTTGGTAAAAAGTGGTTACACGCCATCGTTGATCCATGCGACGAACCCAAGCACCGAGAAATTAGATGCGTTACAACACGATCTCAACATTAAGGTCTCTCAGGACAACCTTGCCGCAGCTAAAGATGCGGATGTGGTTATCTTAAGTGTTAAACCCCATTTTATGCAGGCTGTGTGTGAACAGCTAAGTGTATTGGATTTAACTGATAAACTTATTATCACTATCGCAGCAGGAATAACTGCAAGCAGGTATCAAGATTACTTTGCTCAAGAGATTACACTTATTCGTGCAATGCCTAACACGCCCACTCAAATAGGTGTGGGAATGACTGGACTGTTTGCTGATGGCAAGATTTCACAAGATCAGAAGAGTATTTGTGAGCAGTTAATGTTGAGCGGCGGTGAAGTGCTTTGGGTAGACACAGAAGCTGAGTTAAATCAGGTCATCGCCCTTGCCGGTAGCTCCCCAGCTTATTTTTTCCTATTTATGGAAGCGATGCTGGACACAGCAAAAGAGTCTGGAATGGATGAAACTAAAGCGCGTCAGCTAGTACAGCAAGCGGCTTTAGGCGCAGCGCAAATGGTGATACAAAATCCCCAACTAAGTACGGCTCAATTACGAGAAAATGTCACCTCTAAAGGAGGCACTACAGCGCAAGCCATAAATGCGTTTGAATCTGGTAATATTAGAGGGTTAGTTAAGCAAGCTATGGATGACTGTGTCGCACGAGCCCAAGAGATGGCAAAGCAATATTAAGTTTTCACCGACCAATACCAATTGGTATAAAATTGAAATAACAACATAGAGAGTTCAGATGAATGCATTAAGTTTTTTAGTCAGTACCTTTTTCGACCTATACCTTATGGTGGTTATTCTTCGCATATGGCTTCAACTTGCTAAAGCAGATTTCTACAATCCATTTAGCCAGTTTATCGTCAAAGCGACTCATCCAATAGTAGCTCCTATGCGCAGAGTGCTTCCTTCTGTAGGCGCTTTCGATACTGCATCCGTAGTATTAGCTCTGTTGGTTGTCACTGCAAAATTTGTAGTGTTAAGCCTAATTGCAGGTGCGGCAATCGATATCCTAACCATACTGCTTATCTCTGTCGTTTCTGTATTCAAGCAAGCAGGCGTTTTACTATTTTGGATGCTTATCATCAGAGCGGTTCTTAGCTGGGTAAGCCAAGGGAACAATCCTATCGAAATGGTTATGGGCCAGCTAACAGAGCCACTGCTTTCCCCTATCCGTCGTATGCTGCCTTCTATGGGAGGATTAGATCTTTCTCTACTCGTGATGATGATCTTACTTAACTTCCTCAACATTCTATTGGCTCAATACGTACCTTTCTGGGCCAGCGTTTAATGGCACCAGTTATTAAGCAGCAGAGTGATCTGCTGCTTAATCTTTATATACAGCCAAAAGCCAGCCGAGATCAGATAGTGGGTGTTCATGGTGAGGAGCTAAAAATTGCAATTACAGCTCCGCCAATTGATGGCAAAGCCAACGCACATCTAACTAAGTTCCTCTCCAAGGTATTTAAAGTCCCTAAAGGAGATATAAAAATCCTTAAGGGCGAACAGGGAAGACACAAACAAGTTAAGATTATCTCCCCCAGAATCATACCTGAAAATATAATTTCACTGCTCTAACGCACTAACCACATAATCGTACTTTAGAGACGTATCGGTATATACTCATAAAATGATCAACAGGAGGCTAACCATGTTAAAAGCCATATTATCAGCACTAATCCTAAGCCTTGCCTTTGTAGGCAATGTTTCAGCAGAGCAAAAAGAGAAAGTTGGCAATTTTGATATCCATTATGTTGCATTAAGCAGTACTTTTCTCACTCCTAGCATTGCCAAATCCTATGGTATTAAGCGCAGTAGTTATACCGGATTAATCAATATATCAGTACTCGATACTAGCCAAGAAGGCAGCCCTGCAGTAGCAGTCGAAATTTCAGGTGTCGCTAATAACCTATTGGATGCGCGGCTTGAACTTAAGTTTAGAGAGATCCGTGAAGGTAATGCTATTTATTATATTGCAGAAGTGCCCTATCGCGATGATCAAGAAATTAATTTCCGCATTGCCATTAAGTACGGCAATAAACTCAATACTCAACTGAAATTTAAACAGAAGTTTTACGTAGAGTAATGATTTAAACCAGCGCTGTATTTTCAAACATGTCAGCGCTCGTTAAACTCCTTCAATTCTCCTCAATCTCCGCTATCGTTTCCTCGCTTCCTTCGTTATCATTGCGCCCAAATAAATCCCATTTTAGTTCAAGGTAGCTCATGGATAAGTTCGTACTCGCCAGTGGTAATAAAGGCAAATTAAAAGAGTTTTCAGAAATTTTCTCTCAATATGGAGTCGAAGTATTTCCTCAAAGCCAATTTAATATCGTCGAAGTGCCAGAAACAGGTACTACCTTTGTTGAGAATGCCATCATCAAGGCTCGTCACGCCGCTGAAGTCACTGGCATGGCAGCGATTGCAGATGACTCAGGCTTAGAGGTTGATCTGTTAGACGGAGCCCCTGGGATCTATTCTGCTCGCTACGCGGGTGAAAATGCAGGCGAGACCAATAACTACATTAAGTTACTCGATGCGCTAAAAGATAACCAAGATGGCCGAAGCGCACGCTTCCAGTGCATTCTGGTTTACATGCGTCACGCGAAAGATCCAACCCCCATTATTGCTCAAGCATCTTGGGAAGGTCGTATAAGTTTTGAAGCTAAAGGCGATAATGGCCATGGTTATGACCCTATTTTTATTCCAAGTGAACACAGCTGCTCAGCGGCTGAACTTAGTAGTGAAGAGAAAAACCGCTTAAGCCATAGAGGCAAAGCAATGGAACTCTTAATTGCCGCAATGCAGAAAAAGGGCTTATTAGTTTAATGCTAACCTTACCTCCCCTGAGTTTATATGTTCATATTCCGTGGTGCGTACAGAAATGTCCCTATTGCGACTTTAATTCTCATGGTCAGAATGGAGAGTTGCCACAGCAGGAATATGTTGATGCACTCATCGCTGATTTAAATCATGACTTAAAGTATGTTCAAGGCCGTAAGCTACATTCGATATTTATCGGTGGGGGTACGCCATCGCTATTTGATGCTGCACAGATAAAAAGGTTGTTGGACCATGTATCTCAAGTTATCCCCTTTAAGGAGAATATTGAGATAACAATGGAAGCTAACCCAGGCACGTTAGAGCATGATGATTTTGAAGCTTACTGCCACGCAGGTATCACACGTTTATCAATCGGCGTGCAGAGTTTTTCCAGTGACAAGCTTAACCTCCTTGGCCGGATCCACGATGAAGATGAAGCAAAAGTCGCTGCACGAAAAGCCCTCAACGCAGGTTATCAGAGTTTTAACTTAGATTTGATGCATGGATTACCCAATCAAAGTTTTGCTGAAGCGATGGCCGATATTGATACAGCAGCAGCTCTGTCTCCTCCCCACCTTTCTTGGTATCAGTTGACCATAGAACAGAACACGCTGTTTCACTCAAGACCGCCTCAACTTCCTGATGATGAAGCGCTTTGGGAAATCTATGAACAAGGCCAGAAAAAACTTGCAGCCCTAGGTTACGAGCAATATGAGATATCCGCCTACGCTAAACCTGGATTTCAGTGCCAACACAATATTAATTACTGGCAGTTCGGTGACTACTTAGGCATAGGCTGTGGTGCACACGGTAAAGTCACTTTACTCGGTGAAAATAAGATACTGAGAACGGTAAAAATTAAGCACCCTAAGGGCTATCTAGCAGCCGAAGACTACAACTTCGAGACAACTGAAGTCATTATGGAAGATCGCGCTCTTGAATACTTAATGAATCGTTTCAGATTAATGTCACCGATCCCCAAGACTGAGTTTGAACAGAGAACAGGACTATCAAGGGATGTGTTAATTACCGGAATTAACAGTGCTAAAGAGAAGTTACTGCTCACTGAGAGTGTTGATCATTGGGAACTTACACCCAAAGGGAAATTATTTGTTAACGAACTTCTCTCTCAATTCTGTTAAGCCTAATAAACCTAAAGTCATACCTCTCTTTCAAGAGGCTAAACTCCACAATTTAGCCTCTTGAAACATTTACTAACACTAAGATCAAAACATTAACGATTAGCTTCTTTAGGATTAGCACTTGCGTTCCATTAATTCTAAAAAAATAAGACTAATTAATCATGCCTATAAAAACAAAAACGAGCCTAATAGCCTTAGCGTTAACAACTTTGATAGGGGGATGTGGCGCCTCATCAACCTCCTCTCCTTCGGTAAGTCAAACTCCAGCAACCGTCCAAGCAGCCATAAGTGAATCAGAAAGAGCCAATACCCTTTTTGAGACCCTGTTTATGGAAAATGTGATGGCAAGTCCAACTTCTCAAACCGAGCTTGGGATAAAGAAAGATTACGGGAAATGGGATGAACGAGGCGAAGCTGCTGATGCAGAAAATTTGGCCCGCACTCAGCGTCATTTAGAGCAGCTAATGTTGATAGATGAAAGTAAACTTGATAGCCAAACCCGCCTAAGTTACAGCTTGCTAAAACAGAAACTCAAAAACAACATCAAAGACAACCAATGGCGATATTATACCTACCCAGTTAATCAAATGTACGGTGGGCACTCTATGCTAGCCTCATTTCTAATTAACCAACATCAAGTCGGCAGTGTTGAAGATGCAAATGCCTACATCAGTCGCTTAAATGGGATACCGAAATATCTTGAGCAACTTGAAGCAGACTTAGACATTCGAGCGCAGAAAGGGATCATAGCGCCAAAATTTGTCTTTCCCCATGTCCTTTCTGATAGTAAAAATATCATAAGCGGTGCCCCTTTTGACTCAGGTGCAGACAGCGCCTTATGGGCAGATATCAAAGGCAAGGTAAATTCATTAGCCGTCAGTGACAGCAAAAAGGAAGCACTTTTAACTGATGCTAAACAGGCCTTAATCACTCAGGTACAGCCAGCTTACAATAAGCTAATTGCCTTTATCACTCAGCTTGAGACTAAAGCGGATACCCGTGATGGAGTGTGGAAACTGCCTCAGGGTGAGCAGTTTTATAATAGAAAACTTGCTACGACCACAACAACAAATATGACTGCAGAGCAGATCCATGAACTTGGTTTAGCTGAAGTTGCCCGTATTCATCAAGAGATGCGCGGGATCATGAACAAAGTAGGCTTTAAGGGAGATCTTCCAGCTTTCTTGAAGTTTATGCGTGAAGATAAGCAATTCTATTACCCTGCAACCGATGAGGGTCGTGATGCATACCTTAATGATGCTACCGCGCTTATCGATACCATGTCATCGCGACTTGATGAAGTGTTTAATGTAAAACCTAAAGCCCCAATGATTGTTAAACGTGTTGAAGCATTTAGGGAGAAGTCAGCGGGTAAAGCCTTTTACAATCAACCAACACCCGATGGCAGTCGCCCAGGAACTTACTACGCCAATCTATACGACATGGATGCCATGCCTAAGTATCAGATGGAAGCGCTCGCGTACCATGAAGGTACACCTGGGCATCATATGCAGATAGCCATAGCACAAGAGCTTGAAGGCATACCTAAATTCCGTAAATTTGGTGGATATACCGCTTATATTGAAGGCTGGGGACTCTACAGTGAATTTTTCCCGAAAGAGATGGGTCTCTACTCAGATCCATATTCAGATTTCGGGCGCTTGGCTATGGAACTGTGGCGTTCTTGCCGTTTAGTGGTCGATACTGGGATCCATGCTAAAAAATGGACTCGCGAAGAGTCGATTAACTATTATGTTGAAAATACACCAAACGCCAAGTCTGATGCAGTTAAAATGGTAGAAAGACACATTGTGATGCCATCACAAGCCACAGCTTACAAAATCGGAATGCTTAAAATTCTTGAGCTTAGGGAAAAGGCTAAAGATGCGCTAGGAAGTAAGTTTGACATCAGAGAGTTCCACACGCTGATACTAGAAAACGGTCCACTACCATTAGACGTACTCGAAATTCAGGTAGATGAATGGGTAAGCGGCATAAGAAATAGTTAAACAAACTTGGCAGGCAATAATACCAGCCCACTCTTATAAGAATGACATTAAAAAAGCCACATCAATGTGGCTTTTTTAATGTCTTCAGTACGTATTGGGATTCAACTTATATTAGTAATAATACCAACTGTAGGGTACAGAAGACTTTAGCTAGTTCTAGAAAAATCACCCCAGTATAAAATACTGGGGTAAACCAAACTAGGATGATGGTTTTAAAGGCTGACAATTGTTTTAGTTCTACAAACTCAGTCAGCATCAATACAAGACTGCTATTTAAGCCGATCTGTATACATTAAATAAGAGGGGTCATTCTTAGTTAATGTATAGGGGTCAGATCATCCTGAATCAATAGTTTAATTGTATTTATTTGAGAACAAAGCACAACCCCTATTCATAATTATCATTGTAACCCTCTAATTATTACATATTGTCACAGCCAAATAAAAAAACCATAACAAACTGAATTGGAACAAAATATAAGTAATAACAGAGAGTAAACCCATTACAGTCCGCATAAGAGAACAATGTTTCCTTTAATACTGCCAAACATATGCTCTTTAAGCATATGTTATGTGTCATAGGGTTCACAGTTAATGTCGAATCAAATATGAGGAACTGACCTCAGGTAAAGGCTGTAAACTAGGAAGTAACACAGGAGATATCTAACCTGAATTCTGGTTAAATTTTGTTGTGATCAGCTTGGATTAAACCCGACACGCACTATTCTGAGGCCTGATTAGAGAAACAAAAAAGCCCAAAGTGATGAACTTCGGGCTCTGGAAACTTAATTATGTTAGGTGAATATAAGCGTTATTTACGTTTAGCGTAAAGCTCTGCACATGGCGCGTCCCAATATGGCGGTGCACCAATATGTCCCTTAATAAAATCGATAAAGGCACTTACCTTAGGTGCCAAATGCTTTCTTCTTGGGTATACAGCTTGAAGTGGAAGGTGGTGAGTTAACTGCCAATCTTCCAATAGCGGGACCAAGGTACCTTTTGCTATCTCGCCTTCAAGTAGATAGCTAGCTAAATAAACTACACCAAGACCACTGACGGCTGCTGATTTCAATGCTGGGGCATTATCGACTCTAAAATTACCAGAAACTCCTATTTCACAGTAATCATCGCCCTTCTTAAACTGCCAAACACTATGCTCATGCCACTCACCTTGGTACACCAAACAGTTATGATCAACTAACTGCTCAGGGCGATCAGGCTGACCGTGCTTTGCTACATATTCTGGTGAAGCTACAAGCAGAAATTGACACTTCATTAATGGACGAGCAACCATACCTAGCGGTAACTGTTCAGACATGGTTAATAGTAAATCTAAGCCTTCACTCACAACATCGACTTTATGGTCTAATAAGCTCACCTGTAGCTCTAATTCTGGATGAGTCGCCATAAACTCAGGTAAAGCTGGAATGATGTGCATGGTGCCAAATGACTGGGAAATCCCAACCTTTAATACTCCACGAGTCGCATCGTTAAGGTTATGCACGCTAGCAACGGCTTGCTCTGCATCTCTGAGCAACTCTTCACCTTGGGTGTAAAGTAGCTGACCAGCCTCAGTTAGACTTAAACTTCGAGTTGTACGTTGAATAAGCTGAACACCGAGCTTATGCTCGAGATCTGCAACTTGAGTACTCACTTTAGACTTAGAAATTCCCAACTTCCTTGCTGCGGCACTAAAACTGCCAGCACGAGCAACATGAGTGAAAATTGCGATTGGTTCCAATAGTTCTAACATGTAAATCGCCTTAAGGTGTTTACGACACTATTTAATGCATTCAATAGACATATAAAACAGAACAAAAAAGCGTAAAAAACAACACTTTTAATACTGCTAATTAGATTAATGAAGCACGCTGAAGTAGAGTCAGACACATGACTGAGTCAATAAGATCTCGCCAGTGTTCTTATTATTTTGATTAGTATACCAAAGATTTGTACTTTCTAACGGCTATTTTATTTAGTGTATTCAATCAGGTTTACACAAAATATCTCTTTAAACGAAAAAACCCTGTATTCAAGTAAAATACAGGGCGGTTGCGAACAAGGGGCAACAGGGGTCCAAGGAGTAAAATAAAGCTATAACGGTTACTCGAGTAACTGTCTTTCTGGAGCGTCAATTAAAGGATATTGGGCAAGTTCTGGTACTTGAACCCTTAACTTTTGTTCCAATTCAACTAGGTACATAAAACGCTCACACATTTTATCAGCTCTACTTTCTAAGTCTTTGGCCTGACTATCCATCTGCAGTTCAATATCCTGACCTACATTTTCCATTTTCATTGCGAACGCTTCCATACTCTGCTCGAAGGATTCACCATCACCAGATAACATCTGGCTACCTAAATTAATCATCATGCTGCCAATTGAGTTTTTAACTAACTGCTCTAATTCTTGCTCAAACTCTTCTCCAAAAGTGTCTTCAAGTGATGATTGAGTTGCGCCAAGATAGAATTTGTCTCCATTTTGATAGGCCACCTTCTCAACTCTCTCTTCAAGGCCATCCATCATCTCATCAAGCTTTGCACCGGCAGCATCTCCCAGTAATGGAGTTAATGCCATGCTTGCTGCTGAAGAAGCGATCTCTACAGCATCATGTACCAGACCAATCACCTCTGGAACTTGAGTTGATAACTCATCCGAATACTGTGTTAGCAGTTTTTTCTGAGCCTTGTTAAGTGGTACTGATTCACCTTCAATAAATAACTGATCGACCTCTATTCGATAAACTTCGGTGTCGCCAGTAGTCACTGTCAACATCTTAGGCTCAACTGAAATGTCATAATTTAGTGTCGCTTCACACTGGTTATTATCAGAATAGGAATTACCCTGCTCATGTGCTTGTGCTGTGCTTACGGCGCTGGCAGCGAATATTACAGCGCTGATCCCTATTGAAGTCGTCAGTTTTCTCATTGAATTTATCCTTAAATTATCTGGTTATTGTTATCTTGATAAATCATCTTATGTATCACAAACGCATTTTATCAAAACCTCATATATCAGAAAATAAAGCACAAGCCATGCCAAAAATGCAAGGCGTTGATTATTATAAATTTAATTTATAAAGGGATTAAAATAAAGAGTGAGAAAGTAGTGAATATAACCAGCAATTGGCAAATTCACTACTTTATAAAGCAGATATTTAATTGGATTGGTATAGCTAAAAAATCGAACGGCCTAATCGTTGACAAAACTCTTCAAGCGCTGCGGTTCCAGCAAGGGAATTACCATTAAGGTCAAGCTCTGGAGACCAGACACAGACTGACATATCTCCAGGAATAACCGCTATAATTCCGCCACCTACGCCACTTTTACCTGGCATACCAACACGATAAGCAAACTCTCCAGCACCATCATAGAGTCCTGAAGTGGCCAAAAGTGCATTCATCTGGCGTGTTTGCACAGGAGTTATCAACTGAGAACCAGCTAAACTCTTGCCTCGATTGGCAAGATATAACATGGCTTTTGAGAGATCTGCACAGCTCATGCGCATGGCACAATAGTGAAAGTAGCTCTGAAGCACAGTATCGACGTCATTATTAAAATTGCCAAATGACTTCATTAGATAAGCGATAGCTGCATTTCTGGCACTGTGTTCGTATTCAGATGATGCAACAACTTTATCGTACATAATACTAGGGTTATCGCTTAACTCACGAACAACCTCTAACATTCTATGCTTAGGTGCGCCTAATCTAGCTTGGAGCAAATCGGCAATAATTAAAGCACCGGCATTAATGAAAGGGTTTCTTGGCAGTCCCTTCTCTAACTCAACTTGAACCAAAGAGTTAAATGATTGACCAGAAGGTTCCTTTCCCACCCGAGACCAGATCTCACTCTCTTCATATAAAGTGAGCGCTAATGTAAGGCTAAATACTTTTGAGATGCTCTGAATAGAAAAGGGCTCGAGATAATCTCCAGCCCCAATTGTCGTACCATCGATTGTGGTCACAGCAATCCCAAGTTTATTGGGATCTACATTTGCCAGTGCCGGTATATAATCGGCGACCTTTCCCTGTCCAAGCAAAGGTCGAACTTTCTCGACCACTTGCTCTAACAATGCCTGTTCGGGCATTAGCTCCACCAGATGTCGTATAACTCACTTACAACAAGATCAGAAGCTTCTTGTCCTTTCCAAAAATCAGTCACTGCTGTACGATCTTCTTCTGAACATTTACCAATTTCTTGAGTAGCAATAATCCCTTCCCACTCTTTATGACCACCACCGTGGAAACCTAAATTACGTGGCTCAATAACGTCATCAATAAATTGATCAACGATAGTATCGATCTGTTCTTCTGTTACAGACTCATTAAATGTCCAGCTAATGTCAAAGCCAAACTCTTGAAACTCATCAACGCGTAATTTTTTGCGTAAACGACGGCTACGTGCTGCCATAATAATGCCCACCTTAAGTTAAAGTAATTTTATATAAAGAATTGATTAGTCAATACGTTCGAACATGATGTCCCAGACACCGTGACCTAATCTGTGGCCTCGAGCCTCAAACTTAGTCAATGGACGATGATCTGGACGTGCAACAACATCACCTGTTGTTGAAAGGTTCTTGTAACCAGGCGCAGCAGTCATCACTTCAAGCATGTGCTCGCTATAGTTTTCCCAATCCGTAGCTAGGTGGAATACACCACCTATCTTTAAAGAGTTACGTATGGTTTCAACAAATGCAGGTTGAACGATACGGCGCTTATGGTGACGCGCTTTATGCCAAGGATCTGGGAAGAATAGTTGAACACGAGACAATGAACCAGCAACAATACTGTTCTCTAAGACTTCGATAGCATCGTGGTGGAACACACGTAAATTAGTCACACCAGCTTCAGCTGCAACACTTAAACATGAACCAACGCCAGGCTTATGAACTTCAATACCAATAAAGTTAAGTTCTGGTGATGCTTTGGCCATTTCAACCAAAGATGCGCCCATACCAAATCCAATCTCTAAAACAGTATCTGCTTCTCGTCCAAAAATCTTAACAAGATCTAATGGCTCTGGAGAGTAATCAAGACCCATTGATGGCCATTGCTGCTCAATAGCAGTTGCTTGGCCTTTAGTTAAGCGGCCTTCTCTTAATACAAAGCTTCTCACTTTGCGAAGGTACTTACCTTCTTCATTAAACTCGGCCGTTGTTACGTCGCTCATTGTCGCCCTCAATCTGGCATGGTAAATAGAAAAATAGAGCATTATCCAAAGTTCAATGAACTGTGCAAGCCCTAGAACCCAAATAGCTTGGGAATTTAGTGGGGGGAAGTATACCAATTTTATCTACTGGTGCGAATCATCCAGTTTTGATAACCAAACATAACTTGTCTCTAATGCCTATGATGGATAGACTGCGCCTACAAAAACTCTTCGAACTGTTAACGACTCTACTATGCCTGTAACTGAATTAGCCCAAGTAACCCCAGATCTATTTTCATCTAGGATCATTGCCTGGTATGACAAATTCGGTCGAAAACACCTTCCTTGGCAGGAAAAGAAGACACCTTATAAAGTCTGGGTCTCAGAAATAATGCTGCAACAGACTCAAGTAAGCACTGTTATTCCTTACTATCTAAAGTTTATGGAAAGGTTTCCCTCTATTGAAGCCCTAGCCGATGCGCCACAAGATGAGGTGTTGCATTACTGGACCGGACTTGGTTATTACGCACGAGCCAGAAACCTGCACAAATCGGCGCAGACGATCAGAGATGACTTTAAAGGTGAGTTTCCTACCGACTTTGATGATGTACTCGCCCTTCCAGGTATTGGCCGCTCAACTGCAGGCGCAATTTTATCTCTCTCTTTAGGTCAACACCATTCCATACTCGATGGCAACGTCAAACGCGTACTCGCAAGACACGGTGCTATTAATGGTTGGCCAGGGCAAAAAGTCGTTGAGAACCAACTATGGGAGTTAACCGACAGATTAACGCCTAAACAAGATGTGCAAAAATATAATCAAGCAATGATGGATATGGGGGCGACTATTTGTACTCGCTCAAAACCAGCCTGTCCTCAATGCCCAGTAGCCATTGACTGTGAAGCTCAACTTATGGGGCGCCAAACAGAATTCCCAGGAAAAAAGCCTAAAAAAGTCACTCCAGAGCGAACTGCTTGGATGTTAGTCATCGCAAAAGATGATGAAGTCATACTCGAAAAGCGCCCACCAAGCGGCATATGGGGTGGTTTATGGTGTTTTCCTGAATTTTCAAGCCGCGAAGAGCTTGATGAATATATACAAGTAAAAGGCATCAAAGTTTCACGAGAGGAGTTATTGCCCGGATTTAGGCATACATTCAGCCATTTCCATCTGGACATAACGCCTGTTCTTATCAATTTCGATCATTGGATCGATAACCAGATCATGGAAGATAAACCATCAGTCTGGTATAACTTACCCAATCCACCTAAAGTTGGTCTGGCTGCGGCAACTGAACGCATCTTGGCAGGTTTAGGTTCAGTATTTAATAAGGAGTAATCATGGCTCGCACTGTAAATTGCGTCTATCTGAACAAAGAGTCTGAAGGACTTGGATTCCAACTCTACCCAGGTCCACTAGGTAAACGTATATTTGATAACGTCAGCAAAGAAGCTTGGAGCTTATGGCAAGCTAAGCAAACCATGCTTATCAATGAGAAAAAACTCAACATGATGAATGTCGAGGACAGAGGCTTTTTGGAAGTTCAAATGGTTAATTTCTTGTTCGAAGGCAAAGACGTAGAAATTGAAGGTTATGTTCCGCAAAAAGACGATGAGTAAATTGGGTATACAACTCTATTCTTTAATTAACGATAGAGAAGCAGCCAAAACGATTGCAAACAAAGATCTCGTATAAAAAAGCGCCTTTAATAGGCGTTTTTTTATACCCGATGAAAGCAAATTGAAGCATTTTTACTATTTTGAACACTAACTAACCGAACAGTTGCGGAATGACAAAAAAGCAGTTGCAGGAAGAATCACACCGCTATATTATACGCGCACTCCAAACGAGACAGGTCATTAACCACCTAGTTGTTATCTGGTTTAGAGTAGTTAACTAACACTTAGTTTAGTTGCCCGAATAGCTCAGTCGGTAGAGCAGAGGATTGAAAATCCTCGTGTCCCTG
>OJDH01000328.1_pt1 | contig 24510 bp, 24 predicted proteins | sample 1592761 | NCBI WGS metagenome assembly OJDH01 (sample SAMN05416855, study PRJEB24817) | seawater metagenome | isolation source: Sea water | place: Canada:Atlantic | collected 2013-11
ATAACACAGTGAATCACAAAGGCCTCGCAATGGCGAGACCTTTGTCAGCAGTCTGTAGTAACTCAGTTACTTTATTCCCCATACAAACATTAGGTCTGCCTTAAAATCACCTATTCCCGCCCGGCGCGCCATTCTTTCCAGCGCAGATAAACATTTGCACCAATTGTGGAAAAAGGTCGTGGTGGAAGTTTTTGAGGATCGGCCTCGTTCATAAAGGCTCGAGTAATTTCACTGCTGTGACCACTGGCGAGTTCTGCTGCGCCAATGCCTGTCATGGTTCCCCGTGCCGTACCGAGGCCGTTTTGGCAGCAGGCGGAAAAGACGTTGTCGTCAATTTCTCGCATGATCGATACATTGTTTTTACTCAGACAAAGGTGCCCTGCCCAACTGTATTGCATTTTCATTCCGGAAAGTGCTGGAAAGCGAGCATCAAACTTCTGCTGCTGCACCCCAACAGCCCGAGCAAGCCCGGCCTTTGAAGCTTTCATGTCAGGCAGAAAGCTTGCACAGGTTCGGGTGACAATCCGGTTGCCCCCTTGAACAGTATCAATCCGGCGTACAGTTGTGCCCATGGGATCAGCAGGCGTTATCCCCCACCGAGATTGCCCGCCGAGCGTCTTAAGGGCATCGGGATCTAGTTCCGGTGTCATGGATGCGTAGAGAAAGATATGCATCAAACGACCGCGTGCAAAACCGAAGCTTTCCAGGTGTCCGTTGTTGGCGACAATAATCCGAGGCGTTGTCACGGTTCCTTTGGGTGTCGAGAGCAGCCAGTCGGAACTTACTTTCGAAAACCGGGTAACTGGCGTGTTCTCAAAGATCTGAGTATTGCGCTGCAAACCATCTGCTAGTCCCTGAATATATCCTGCAGGCTGTAACATTGCCGTGCCCGGCGTATAAAGCCCAGACAGATAATAACGACTGCCCGTAAGCTCAGTCATCGCCTGAGCATCCAGCATTTGTGAGGGTTCGCCTAATCTTTCCAGATGTTTGGCATAGTCCTGATTATGCTTATCACCGGAGAGGCTTGCCGCACCGTTTACTTTGCCAACCGGATCAAAATAAGCAGGATTGATGCCATACTCCTCAACAGCCTCTCTGGCAAAATCAATTGCCATACGGTTGAGCCGGATCGTCTTCAGATCGCTGTTCTCGGCCTGCCCGGCATAGTCATCTGACGCAAGGTCATGGGGCAGATCGATCATAAAGCCTGAGTTACGCCCGGAAGCACCTTCGGCAATTTCGCCAGCTTCGAGCACAACAATCCGGGCGCCTGGGTTGAGTTGCGTCAAGCGTCGGGCAGCGGAAAGCCCGGCAAAGCCCGCGCCGATGACGACAAAATCGGCAAGTATATCCTGATCCAGCGGTTGCGTCGCCTGACGCGGGGGGAGGATATCGCGCCAAGCCGCCCTCCCCCTGTGTTCAGGTAATCGTTTTGCCTGATAGACTTTCATTCGATCAACGCTCCCGGGTCACTCGCCAACTAACACTCAATCACACCCTGATATGCTCCAGTTACTCAACAGCCTCATCGGCGTCATCAGAGAGATCAATCCAGATGGTTTTCATCTGTGTGTACTGATCATGGGCATGAAGTGAGTTATCCCGTCCGCCAAACCCTGATTGCTTGTAACCACCAAAAGGTGTGGTGATATCACCCTCGCCATAAGAATTCACGGTCACGGTCCCGGCGCGAATGGCACGAGCGCCACGAATTGCGCGCTTTGCATTGGCGGTAAAAATAGAAGCGGCAAGGCCATAGTCGGTATCATTTGCCACCGCGATCGCCTCGTCAAAGCTGGAAACTGCCACAACCGATAACACCGGGCCAAAAATTTCTTCACGGGCGAGAGTGTTATCGTTGCTATCTACCTCAACAACGGTAGGTTCAACAAAAGCACCATCGTGTGATTTACCACCCAAAAAGACCGTTTCATCCTGTTTCAGATATCCACACACCTTATCAAAATGCGCCTTTGACACCAACGCACCCACGCGGGTTTCAGGGCTAAGCGGATCACCAACATTCCAGTGGCGGGTGTGGTTTTCTATGCGTGAGAGCAGCTCTTCTTTCACATCCTTATGGACAATTAAACGCGATATGGCAGAACAGTTTTCGCCCATATTCCAAAAGGCCCCGTTCACCACATGCTGGGCGACCTTATCGAGGTTTTCAGCATCCTCCATAACCACACAAGGATTTTTGCCGCCCATTTCCAACACGACTTCTTTGACGTTTGATTCCGCAGAATAGGTTAGGAAGCGTTTACCTGTCACAGTTGATCCTGTGAACGACACCATATCGATGTCGATGTGCCTGCCAATGGGTTCACCCACTTCAGCACCACCGCCCGGCACGATATTTAAAACACCTTTTGGCAGCCCCGCTATTGAGGCAAGTTCTGCCAGATACAAGGCCGTTAAGGTCGTTTCAGCCGCTGGTTTCACCACCACAGAACAGCCCGCGGCAAGGGCTGGACCAATTTTCCACGCCAACATCAACAGCGGAAAATTCCACGGCAAGACCAGACCAACAACTCCAATAGGTTCACGCACCACCATTGCAATATGATCGTCAGAAGACGGTGCCACCTGATCGTAAATCTTATCAATCGCCTCTGCGTGCCATTTGATACAGTTGATGGTTTCGGGAATATCCACCGTCTCGCAATCGTATATGGTCTTGCCGCTGTCAATGCTCTCCATCACCGCCAATTCACGAGCGTTCCGAGAAAGGAGAATAGATAACCGGATCAGAATTTCTTTACGCTCAGACGGCGGCATCTTGGACCATCTGCCATCATCAAAGGCTTCGCGCGCTTTCTCGACAGCGAAATTCACATCCTCTGCGTCACAAGCTGCAATATCAGCAAGCGCTTCCCCTGTTGCCGGATTAATTGTGGTAAATGTTTTGCCCGACGCTGCTGGACGAAAACCGCCATCAATATAGGCATTGGTCGGCAAGGTCATGTTCGCGGCGATAGATTTGTATTCTTCAGTGGTTAATAAATCCATGGATCAGCCCTCTGCCTGTATTTTTACAATCGTGGTTTTCAATACGCGAATGACTTGTTCAAGTGCGCGTTTATCGTCTTTGTTCAAGCCCCTGAGGGGTGGTCGCATTGGCCCGGTATCAATACCGCCAAGAGTGACACCATGTTTTACGCACTGGATAAACTTACCGCCCTGTTCAAGCACGCGCATCAACGGCATCATCGCAGACATAATGCGGCGCCCTTTCGCAAAGTTTCCTTCAACAGCACAGGCCTGATAAAGCTCAATATGCTCATCAGGTAAGAAGTTTGACCCGGCACAAACCCAACTTTGCGCACCCCAGGCAAAGAATTCCAACGCCTGATCATCCATGCCACAGGCCATTTGGATGTGAGGATAATCGCGTGCCAGTAAATGCACGCGGTTGATATCGCCAGAGCTTTCTTTGATCGCACAAACATTGCGAGATCGACCGACAAGATCCAGAAACTCTTCGCCCATATGGACGCCCATGCGACCAGGATAATTGTAAAGCATGATCGGAAGATTGGCAGCCTTGTCGATAGCAAGAGCATTCAGCGCATTTTCACGTTCCGTTGGCACGGAATAAGGCGGTGTTGCAACCAGAATAGCATCTGCACCCATATCACTTGCTCCAGAAGCAAGAGCAAGTGAGTCCGGCGTCATCATGGCCCCGGTACCGATAATCAACGGAAGACGGCCCTTGATTTGATCCTTGGTAAAACGGGCAATTTCAAGGCGCTCGCCTACACCTTGCGCATAATTCTCACCCGTTGACCCGCCCGAGATCAACCCATGGACGCCTTTATCGATCAGGTTCTCGATAACATCCGATAAGCTATTATAATTAACGCTGCCATCCGCGCAGAGCGGGGTCACAAGCGGCGTATATATCCCTTCGAATTTCATAATCGGGGTCATTTTATCCTCGTCCGGCTTTGATGGAAGATGTGCCAAGGGGAATATCAAGTTGGCTTGGCATCACAAAAAGTTCGATCTGGTTTCGCGACAAATTCCAGTGGTCGGTGGCAAGTTGCGCAGCAGCGGCTTCATCACGTTTTTCTATCGCCATTATAATCGCATCGTGCTGGGCACTGGCTGCGGTTAAATTCTCTGCCATTTGGTTGTCTTGGGGCTGGTAAAAAGTCATCCCGATCCGGGCATGATCAATCAGCAAGCGTTTGAAACTGGGCAACAGGTAAATATTGTCTGCCATGTCGCCGGTAATTTCATGGAACCTGTTATTGAACAACGCCCTGTCTTCGTTCGAGCCACGATGCAGAGCATCCTTAAAGAGTTCCTGTGTGGCTTTTAAATCGTCGATTTGAGCGGACTTCGCATTTCTCGCAGCCAACCGCATTACCGCGCCATATATCATAGGAGCGGCGAGGAAAAAATCACGCAACGTGGTGTGACTCATATCAGATATTCTTGCGCCACGATTTTCGCGCAACTCAACATATCCTTCGCCTGCTAACTGGCGGAAAACTTCACGAAGCGGCGTCCTTGAAAGAGAGAACTCTTCGGCAAGCTGGGTTTCATCCAGGTCTGATCCTGGACGCCTCACCAATGTAAGAATTTCCTTTTTCAGAATTTCATACATCACACCCTTACGATTTCGCGCATCTTCCTTCATGTAACTCTCCGCTTCCCATCGACCATTTTTCGAATGCCTCACTACAATTCTTAGTGAGTTTGTAATTTTGAATTCTTTATACATTAAAAATACAATATGTATACAATAAAAATTTTCAATAAATTACATTAAGAATTTTAGGGAAGAATTTATCAATACCAATGGATATTACGGAGAACGTTAGCTCGGCAGCAAACAATATAAGACGGGACTACACGGCTCTATCCTACGTCATCTATGACGCATTCATGGCCGCCGAACACCTGACTAGGTCAAGACGCCACTTAGGGTCACCTCACCTACGTACTAAAAGCTATCCGTGATTTGGAGCGCGAAGATCACGCATCGAAGTCTTGCTAAAGGTTGATCAATTTTCCTCAAGATATGGGCACCTGAAGTCCAGATTTGACACGGTTGACGACGACGTTGGAGTGAAATCTTCGTATATTGGGATTATCGGCAAAGACTTTCCGACTGAACTCCTCATAGGCAGTCATATCAGGTGATGTTACAATTATGACAAAATCAGTATGGCCGATTACATAGTAACATTGCTGGACATCTTCTAGTGACTGCATAGAGCGTCGGAATTCATCAAGGTGGTCATTACGTTTTCGTTCCAGCTCAACCTCGACAATCAAAGTTATATAACTACCAATATTTTTAGGTGAGAGAACTGAAATATCCGCTTCAACAATACCTTCATCCCGAAATCGCTTTATCCTGCGTTGCACAGAGGAACGGGAAACGCCAACCATGTCTCCCAACTCGTCTGCGGATAGGCGATTATTACTCTGAAGAATTTTCAAAAGCTTTTTATCCACATCATCTAATACGGTGGGCATTTTGGTTTTCCGTTCCCAAGAATTTAAGGCAGTTTACGCTTATTTTTATCAAATATCGAGCAATATGCCCAATTTATTCTGATATAGTCCCACCATTACTTAAAAATAATCTAAACGGATCAAATAATGCACAATTTGCCCAAATTATCCGAAGAATACATCGACCCCAACACCTACCCACCTGGCGTAGCCTTTATGGACGGTCAGTACCTGACGATGGATAAGGCAAAAATCTCGGTTTTGGATTACGGCTTCCTACATTCTGATGCCACCTATGATGTGGTGCATGTGTGGAAAGGTGCATTTTTTAGGCTCGAAGATCATCTAAATCGCTTTTTTCGGGGGATGGATATGCTCCACATGTCTATCTCCTGCGATAAAGCACAAGTAACTGAAATACTGTACAATTGCGTGGCCTTGTCCGGGCTCCAAAATTCGTATGTTGAATTCATCTGCACACGCGGCACCTCTCCTGATTTCAGTCGCGACCCGCGCGATGCCATAAATCGCTTCATCGCATTTGCTATTCCCTTTGGCTCGGTCGCAAACGAGAAACAGATGCAACGTGGTTTGCATATCGCAATCACTGATATTGTGCGCATTCCTCCTCCGTCGGTTGATCCAACGATCAAGAACTATCATTGGTTGGATTTGGTGAAGGGACTTTACACAGCCTATGACCAAGAGGCTGATACCGCCATTCTTTTGGATAGCAACGGCAATATCGCAGAAGGCCCTGGTTTTAATATTTTTGTTGCGAAAGACGGCTTGGTATCCACACCTGAATTTGGGGTATTGAAGGGGATCACGCGTCAGTCAATTTTTGATCTCTGTAAAGAGATGCAAATTGAATGCGTGGCCCGTGATATTACGCCAAATGAACTTAAAGCGGCAGATGAGCTATTCATCACTTCAACGGCAGGCGGCGTCATGCCTGTTACCAAAATAAATGATAAGCCAATAGGCTTGGGCTCTGTTGGTTCATTATCAAAACGTATCAACGAGGCCTACTGGCAGATGCACGGGCAAGATAAGAACCGTATGGCCATCGATTACCCGACAAAAAGTGAAGTGGTTGATGGATGCTAAATCAAGAAAAGCGGAAAGTGTTTGCCGAAATTAAAGACGAATATTTCCTCTCAAATAATAGCTTTGATGAAGCTATTAAACTTGCGAGTACAATTGATATAGACGACACAACACTTGCAACTATTCTTTGCATATCAGAGGCCTCATTATTCCAATACAGGAATAGGGGGATTGAATTTTCATTATCGAATAAAAGCAGCAACTTAATTCATTTATTCATAGATGTTCATACCTATTTACACTCCATAAGCAATGGAGATCGGGCTTTTGTAAAACAATGGCTAAAAATGGAGAATGATTATCTTGGAGATGCGCCAATTCTATTAATGAGAAATCCAAACGGCATTACCAAAATACTCGATTATTTAAAGAGTAGATCTCTCAGTGTTATCGATAAAAGCGTAACGTGAAACCAAAGTAATACCCCTGAAAGAGAGAACTCTTGGGCAAGCTGGGTTTTATCCAAATCTGATCCCGGAACGCCTCACCAATGTAAGGATTTTTCAAAATCTCATACATTACCCCCGTACGATTACAGGCGCTTCTTTCATGTAATTCTCGGTTTTTTCGCAAATTGTATTTCGAATGCTTTGGTGAAAATCTATTGGTGTTGCTGGGTAGAGTTTATCGAGCGCTTAGCTCATGCTGATGTTTATCAATCTCACTGAGCATCCAGTGCTTGAAGGCAACTAGTTTTGGATCATTAACGCGGCTTTGCGGACAAACCAATGAATGCCCAAACGCTAAGGGTAACCGGAATTTACAGACAGGTAGTAATTTGCCCGTTTCCAACTCCCCAACACACAAAGATAATCGAGTTAGAGCAACCCCTTGTCCGGCTAATGCAGCCAGAACAACGCTGTCACTTTGATCGTATATCCGTAGGTCCAGTTTCATCTGATCTAGCTTCAATAATTCAATGGCTTCTTTTGTCGCTAACCCCGTGATGTCAATTGAATTTGTATCTAATAGACGGCTTCCATCGATTATGAGAGGGTACAGGTAAAGGTTCTCGTGTGTGTCATCAATTATTTTGGCTATCTTCGCCGATGCGACAAGACAGAGAGAATCTTTCATGATTAATTCAGCATTTAATCCAGGCTCTTCTTTTGTACCAAATCGAATGGCTGCGTCTATTCCATCCCGTGAAAAATCAACCTTGCTCCCCGATGTATGTACATGGATCGCTATATCAGGATGCTTTTCTTGAAATCCAGACAACCTTGGAATCAACCATCTTGAGGCGAAGGAAGCGAGAGTGGAGATTGTAAGAGCACCCTCGGTGTCAGTATTTGTGATGCGATTGATGGATTTTCGAATAGTGCTTAAGGCAGATCCTGTACTTCCAGCTAATTCCAGACCTGAAACAGACAGAGAAAGTCCCCCCTTCTCTCTAAGGAAAAGCTTTACCCCTAATTGCTCCTCAAGGCGCCGTATCTGTTGGCTAACAGCGGCCTGAGTGACGTTAAGTTCACTAGCCGCGACTGTGAAGCTAAGATGACGTGCTGCAGCTTCAAACATTCGCAAACCATTCAATGAATAATTTCGCATAGACATAATATTTCCTTATGAAGCTACGACATTACATCGTTTGTGACTGTAATTATAAAGCTATAGATATTTAATACAGGCCACAAGATAAGGAATTATTATGTCTACAATGACACGATCTCAGTCAAAAACAGCCATTATTACCTCCCAGCCATCTCAAAGCAGCGTCAAATCGACGATTACGCTATGGGTAAGAAACTATCTAACCCGTAGAGGATTAAGGGGGATGGAAAAGCATCGTTTATGCGATATTGGTGTTGATCAAAAAAATGCTGAAGCAGAAGCCCGTAAACCATTTTGGCTTTGAGAAATACACCTTTTTATATTCTCACATAAAGTGAGCTGAGAATTTTGATTACAAGCGGCTAGAGCTAAAGTGTCTCGATATTCATTGAGTTGATCATTTCATCCCGGCGCTGTAATGCAGCTTCAGCGGAATCGCCAAGTCTTGTTGCGACACCGTTTATCAGGCTTTCAACACAAAATGCAAAAGTGGTTACACTGTTGGAAAGAAAGCTGGTCAAATGAGGAACAAGGATGGTGCGCGTTGCAAACTCTACCAGGGGAGAACTTGCACGATCGGTGATGACGACGGTATTCATGCCAGAACTATGAGCAGCCTTACAAACTTCTATCACCTGTTTTGAATAAGGGCTGCAGCTAAAAACCACCAGGACGTCACTTTCCGACATTCCAGCAAGCCCCTCGGCCGTGCCGAGCCCTGGCGCATCAAGCAAGTTCACATCCGAGCGGATCATACCTAATCCATAACTTAGAAACATTGCCATAGATAGGAACTGGCGAATGGCGTAAATTCTCACGCGTGGTGCATCCCCAAGAAGCTTTAAAGTTTGATCGAATTCCGCCTGATCAAATGTACTTGCAAAGTACTCAATGTTCTTTTTGTTTTCAGCGGCAAGTTGATTGACCCGATCAGATAGATCCGACCCGCTTGCCTGTAAGGCCTGTTGAGCTTGTCGGGTATAAAATGCCGGAACGGGGGTTAGGCTTTCACTTAAGAGAGTATTGCGAAAATCGGTAAATCCAGAATAGCCGAGATTGCGAGCAAGTCGGGTTAGCGTTGAAGGATTGATATCCAGACGTTCAGCCAGTGTTGTAATTTTCAACACCGACTGATCAGCCCCGAGCTCGAGTATCTGCCCCAGAGCGCGTGCCGCCTTAGAGCCTAAGTTAATAGAGCTCTTGCCTTGTTTTATTTCAACAAGAAGGGCGCGTAACTGCTCTGCCGTTTGTGGCGGCATTGGCATCTGAACATCGTTGTTTTCATTAGCTTTCATACAACAATTTTATTGACGCTCCGGCATGGAATGTCCAGCTTATTTTTGAAGTCGTTATTTCAAAAACCGCGGAAGCAATGGTATTTTCATTATCTGGATCATCCGCATCTCGTCGCCAAATAGGCAGACAATGCTCGGCTTTATCACGCAAGATTTCTAACGGGAGTTTATCCGGCCTCGCTACTAAAATTTTCCCTCGTCTTTGACGATCGAGAGAAGATGGGGTGATAACCTGCTGTTGATGAACTTCATCCCCCAAAATCGCGTGATTTGCGTGCAGCGAAGGCGTTTCAACGATTTTTTCACAATAAGCTCCGCCACCGAATTCCAAACTTAGCAGTCGACTGTCCCCACCTTGAGCTATCGTATAATGAAACCCTCCGCTAATTGGAACGCTTTGTAACAGTTCCCGTGCGTCATCTATCTTCTCGCAATTGAGCAAAGCCCGACCAAGCACCATTCGGGGTACTTCTGGTACCACGTTTGTAAGCCTTAGGTTGTTCGCTGTCATAACCATGCCGCTGCTTGTCACGGCAAAAGTATGCCCGGGAATTGAACCCGGATAGCAAAAAGAGATGAAACTGTAGTTTCCAGTGTCCACTGCTCCAGCACTTTCTCCTCCGGTAACTTCTGCGATAAAGCACTCACCATCGAAGAAGGGTAACCCGTCTTCATTGTGAGCAATGATCATACGCTCATCAGTATTTTGAACTCCAGATATTTGAAGTTTGGTAGTATGAGTTGTGGGTATTTGAACAGTCGTACATCCATCAGAAGTATCCGATAAAATGTCCCCTCTACAATTCCAGGTAAACACTTGATCAAAAGGTAAATCCAACCCCTTAGCCAAGCCCCTGATTTCTTCGTAAATGTCAGGATATAGATCGCTCGTTTTGTTCGCCATCCGCGTGACAACTAAACTGTGCTTCACGGATGTAACTTCTTTCCATAGGTCGGACTTCACCAGATGAGAGTGGACGGCCTCTCTTCCTCTTTGGCCAAGCGCATACCCGACCTCATAAGGCGTACCAGACGCTTTCAACCAACCAAGCTCGGTAACATCAATTAACATGGACAAGGAAATCCTTCAGACGATCACTCGGAGGGTTTGCGATTACGTCGCGCGGGTTACCATCGACGGAAATCCTGCCGTGCTCCATGTATATTAAACGTGTTCCAACTTGTTGAGCAAACGTCATTTCATGCGTAACCACGACCATTGTCATACCTTCTTCGGCCAGTTGGTTCATCACGCTAAGCACTTCTTGTTTTAGCTCAGGGTCCAATGCAGAGGTTGGCTCATCAAACAGCATAACCTTAGGCTTTACCGCGAGTGCTCTGGCAATGGCGACGCGTTGTTGCTGACCGCCCGATAGCTCTCCAGGGGTGTGGTTCGCCTTATCCCCCAGCCCGACTTTAACGAGCAACGCCATTGCTTCTTCTTGGGCCTGTGCTTTCGAGACACCTCGTGAACGACGGGGGCCAAAAGCAACATTTTCAAGCGCTGTCATCTGCGGAAACAGATTGAATTGCTGAAACACCATACCGGCTTCTTTACGAATGTTCATCAACGTGGTTTTACCTGTGTTCACGCTCAATTCGTCAACCATCAGATCACCGCCGGAAATTATCTCCAATCCGTTGATGCATCGTAATAATGTCGATTTTCCTGACCCGGATGGCCCGATCAAAACGACAACTTCTCCTTGTTCGATATTGAGATCAACCTCATCCAGAACGACGAGAGATCCAAATCGTTTCGTAACGCCGTGAAATTCAATAATACTCATAGGATCCTCATGCGATTTTCAATCAGACGAAGGGTTAAAGTCAAAAAACCAGTCATGATGAGATAGAACACAGCAACAGCAGTCCATATTTCGACAGCCCTAAAGTTCGCGGCCATAATTTCCTGCCCCGTTCTGGTCAACTCCCCGACCCCGATAACGATGAACAAGGATGTATCTTTTAAACTTACGATGAACTGGTTTCCCAATGGCGGGATCAAACGCCGGAAAGCTACCGGGCCAACGATATAAACCAGGACTTTCCAATAAGGTAGCCCAAGTGCCAAGCCAGCTTCGCTCAAACCTTTGTTAATGGACAAGAAAGCGCCCCGTACAATTTCAGCGATATAGGCACCGGCATTTAAAACGATTGCCAAAACAGCTGCTGCGAAAGGATCAATACGGACATCTGCGAGCACGGGTAAAGCAAAATAGAGGAACATCACCTGTACAACGATTGGCGTGCCCCGGATGATTTCAATATATATAAATGCTATTGAATTTAATAACTTATTACCATAGGCGCGCATCAAGCCAGCAATCGTTCCCAGGATCATTCCACCGATAAGACCCGAAAGAGTGATGATCACTGTGACTTTGGCACCGTTGATAAGCTCAGGGATAAAACCCACAATTATCGACCAATCGATTTCCATATCAAACCACTGTGTTAGAGAAAAAAGACAGGCTGCAAAGCGCAGCCTGTTAAGTTATGGTCAGGCGCTTATTTCGCAGGCGCAGCACCGAACCATTTTTCAAAGATGACGTCATAGCGGCCGTCAGCACGCATTGCGGCAAGGGCCTTATTCACAGGACCAACCAAGGCACTGCCTTTTGGAAATCCAATGCCATATTGATGGGCCTGCATTTGCTCACCCACGGCTTTCACTTTGCCATTGCCTGCATTTTTTATGTAATACAGCACATTCGGGGTATCGTGCATGGAAGCATCTACACGACCAGTTCTCAGCTCAAGATATGCGTTATCGATGTTAGGGAAGAGACGAAGCTTCGCATCTTTCAAATGTTCCTTGGCATAATCTACCGCAGAAGTCCCCGTCTTCATGGCAATCGTCTTACCACTAAGATCAGCTGATCCTTTGATATCACTGTCAGCAGGCACCATGAGCAAAAAGCCGCTGTCGTAATAACCATCAGAAAAATCTATGACTTCTTTGCGGCTGTCCTTGATGGTGATCCCAGCAAGTGCGGCATCAACCTGTTTGGTTTGAAGAGCTGGAATGATGCCATTAAAGTCCATTGGACGCAGTTCAAATTCCAAGTTCAATTCTTCTGCAATACCATTCCACAAATCGATATCAAAACCAGTATAAGTATCGCCCTGTTTAAATTCGAAGGGAACGAAGGCAGTATCGGTTGCGATGATTAGTTTTTCAGCCGCGTTGGCCGAAACAGTGAAAGCGAGGACCGCACTAGCCGCGAGAGCAAAAAGCTTTTTCATGATGAGATTTCCTTTTTGTTGGATATAGCAATTATATTTGCATAATGAATATAATTGCACAACATATTTGCATATCTGTGTTGCAAAAAATGACATACCCTCTGTCACCCTTTTCACAAGCTGTTGTAATCATGGAATTTTGTTAAACCGAGTATGTGAACTGAATCAGGCTCTCACGTTTAGTATTAAGCAAATATTATAGTTTTGGATGAGTTAGTTTTGAAAATTGAGCTCTAATTGCCTCAAAACTTAAATAGGCTTACCATGCCTCAACATTCGTTCTTGCAGGATAAAAACAGATGATAATTCCCAACCTTATGGTGCGTGACATTCAACAATCTCTGAGTTTCTACCGAGACCTTCTCGGCATGGAGATCGTGGTGTTGGTATCACCTGAAAAGGATGTTTCTTTCGAAGGAAGCGGGCAAGGTGCTGCCTTTGCTACCCTTGAATGGAAAGGAATGGAGGGTGATCCTGCGTCTGGAGGGCAACTTATGTTACAAACCGCCGAAAGCCTCGCCAGCGAGCTTGATTGTTATGCACCAAATTCAAGTCCCACAGCATCAGGCACCCTATATTTCCGTGGATTTTCACCTGATACATTAATCGACAAGGTCCCCTCGGACATAATAGTCAAAGGCCCCCTAGTGCAGTGGTATGGCATGAAAGAGCTCTATCTCAGAGACCCTGATGGGTATATTGTTTGCCTAGGTATACCTGACGGTAATCCTCCGAAATAATAGCCCTTCCTACCCCTACTCATTCAAAGCCGCTTCAAAGAAAGCTTCCGGGCCTTCTACTTCTTCGAGGCGTTTTTTCACGATTTGCCAATACCTCGTGCCTGTGTTGCGGACAAAGGTGCGATCGTGGCTGACCAGAAGGCAGCTGGCGTTATGGGCCTGAAGTTCTTCTTCCAGCGCTTCTTGTCCTTCAATATCAAGGTGGTTGGTGGGCTCATCCAGAAGGTAAAAATTGGGATTGAGCAAGCGTAGTTCCAGCATCGCTAGTCGAGACTTCTGCCCCCCTGAAAGTGCTGATATGGCCTTAGACTGTAAATCAATCCCAATGCCTGCGCTCGCCAAAAGGCCGATGGCGCGTTGATCACCAACGTCAAAGCGTTCAGTGATAATTTCCTGAGGGGTGGCATTATCGCTCAATTGGGATAACGCCTGATCAGAATAGCCCATCACAACCGTTGGTGCGGCTTTAATGCTTGGATGTTCCCCGGTTATAGCCTGATGGACCCTACGGATCAGCTGGGTTTTTCCAGTGCCATTTTTCCCCAACAGCACAATCCGGTCTCCGCGTTTGATCCAGAGCTTGCCCGTCTTGAACAAAAGCTGCCCGTCGGGTGTTGTAACCTCAACATCGTCCAGGGTAACCAAGGCCTTGGCGTGAGTGTCTGAGTTAACCAGACGGATCGCTCCTGCGGATTTATCCTTGTAGGCAGATTGGGACTGCTGTTCGATTTTATCGGCACGGTCTTTCAGTTGCTTGGTTTTGGTGATCAAGAGATCACTGCCGGAGTTTATCCCTATGTTTTTGAGCTTAGCCGCCTGACGGCGCAGTTGTTGGGCCTTGCGACTGTCGTTTTCGTACTGCCGCTCTTGGGCTGCATCCATTTCAGTAAGTGCAGTACGCGCCTGAGTGAAAGCCAGCGAAAAGATTTGAGATTGATCTTCGCGCAGAAAAAGAGTGCGGTTGGTCACGACATCTAAGAAGGCACGGTCGTGACTGGCCACAATCACAGGGATATCGCGGGCGACGGTCTTCAGCCAATTTTGTAAAAAACCGATGCGCGACAAATCGAGGTGGTTGGTGGGCTCATCCATGAGCAAAAGATCAGGCTCCATCACCCAAACCCGCGCCAGCAAAATCACCCGTTGCCAGCCACCAGAGAGCTCTTTGACCAATTTTTGGTATAAATCTATCGGCACGGCGAGGTCATTTAAAACCACATCAACCCGCCAGCTTTCGTACTCGGCTTGTTCTGTTGGTAAGGCTGAGAGCACCGCGTCATAGAGCGAGAGCGCCAAGATTTCCTCTGGCACATTCTGTTCGACAAAGCCGACCTGTAAACCCCGCGCCCGAGTAATGTCACCCTCTGTCGGTTCCATCTGGCCCGCCAAACAGCTCAAAAGCGTTGACTTGCCTCGCCCATTAGCCGCGACAAGGCCGAGGTGATCGCCTTTGTTAATCGAAAAATTTAGGTTGCTGAAAAGCGGGGCACCAAGGGTGATGCCAAGGTCTTTAGCATTTAAAACTGTCATAATCGTCTCTTGATAGGCAATAGGCTGCGTAAGGTTATTCTTTCCGATACGACCCGTCGTGCCGATGAGAGCGGGACTTTTGGAAAGTAGTATTCTCTGCACAGCTTGCAAGCACTACGCAGCTTTATCAAGTGAATATAACAATCGTTAAAAGAACACACAAAAACCTAATCCATTAACGGCAATGTGAAACACTGTGACTTACAAATGACGGTGAAAGTCTATAGATTATAGATGGAACAATAGGCCAAAAAAAATTAAAGCTGAGCATAAGAAAACCCGACTAAAGCAACACAAGTAAACCACCGAGGGGGACCAACCGAGGTGTATGTGCCATGTTTGAAATTTTCAGATTGTTAAGAAGATTATCAGGGATATTGCTGATTGGTTTAACAGCCCTGTCCGTTTTGACATTTTTGTCTTTTACGCCCACCACAGCAAAAGCGGATTCAAGGCAAAACTTAAATTACAATAATTATCCCTCTGCCAATCCCTGCTGGCATTCCAATCTACACAAACAAGGTGGGAGACATGGTTGGGGACAAGGTGGGATACGACACCAACAATACAAAAAAAACCGCCATTATTATAAACATCATCAAAAAAATTTCACCTACATAACCCCCTATCAACGACACCAAAAATATCTGCGTTATGAAGATGTCTACGGCACGCACTCCTACGACAACACTCCTCGCCATAGCACGAGAAGCCCTTACCAACTTTACTATCAGGGTAAAAATTTCATCATCATTATCAGGTGAATCCTGAGTTCAATGTGAGATGGTCGCTGAACAGGAGATTGAGGAGATCACACTGTTTGGTTAGCTCTCGATATTTTTATTCTGTAGCACAAAGCTTCCGAACTTCTAGCCCAGTATCGGTTCTCGATAGCACCGTTACGGTGTAAAACGCCACGATTTCATCCCTGCCCTTACCACTGATTTAGAATCTTTTAATCAAAAGGTGGCAAAATCAATTTAATGTAAAATTTTATCTAAGTTAAAAAGACACAGGCTCTGCACTGAGGGGACGAAAAGAAAGAGAGCACAATGTCGTTTGCCTTTTCTCAAGGGCTATCACCGACAAGAGCAATCCGTTCCCCTGACGGCCTGTTACTCTACTTCGCACAAATTTCACCGATTTCCCACTCACCCACTCCCCTCACAGGCGAACCACAACACTCTGCCCGGCTAATCCTAAATATTTCAGAACTGGACTGGATTGCTAACCATGCCTAGTTCTAAAAGCAACCCCAAGGCATCGTTAGTAAAGCAATTATTGGAAATTTTCAAAATCCGGGACTGGCATCTTTTCACAGTCGGGTTTCTTTGCTTTCTCGGGCTGGCAAGTATTCTCGCCAGTCTCTACTATGTCACTCAGGACCATCTTAAAAACTCGGTTCTCCAAGCCGCATCGCGATATAGCGAAGTAATCAACGAATTTCGGACACTCTATACCTCTGAAGTGGTTGCCCGGTTAGTGCCTCAAGGGGTTATGGTCAGCCACGACTATAGAGAACACGAGGGCGCCATCCCCCTGCCCGCCACCATGAGCCTGTTACTGGGTAAAAAATTGCGCATAAGCGATAGTGGCGTCCAGTGGAATCTCTATAGCGATTTTCCCTTTCCCTGGCGCCCTGACGGCGGCCCTCAGGACAGCTTCGAAGCTTTGGCTTTAGAACAGTTACGTCAAAACCCGACCCAACCGTTTTATCAGTTTGAAACCATTAACAACCAACAGGTACTTCGTTTCGCGACAGCTGATCTGATGCGCCCTTCTTGTATCGGTTGCCACAACAACCATGCAGACTCTCCAAAAACTGATTGGCAGGTCGGCAATGTCCGAGGTGTCCTGGCGGTAACCTTGCCGGTTGTAGAAAGCTTTGGCGGAAAACTGACCGGGATAAACCTCGTCTTTATCATATCTGCAATACTGTTTATGCTCGGCGGCCTGCTTCTTGGCATGCTCATCAGCCGCCAGCGTCGTAATGCCACTGTGATTGCAGCCCATGCTTCTGAATTGGAGCGAGAAATTGCCATCCGAAAACAGCGGGAAAAAGAACTCGAAAGCTCCAACACCGACCTCCTGCAATTTGCCCATATTGCCTCTCACGACTTAAGTGAACCTGCCCGCAAGGTGATGGCCTTTGGTGGTCTGCTCTCTGATGAGTGTGAACATCTATTGGGTGAAGATGCCAAATACTATCTCAAGACCATGATCGATGCCTCTAATAGGATGCGGACCCTCATCGACGGGCTGCTGAACTATTCCCGGGTATCGAAAAACACCATCTCCTTTGATAACGTTGACCTAACAGAAATTGCAAACAACGCCAAATCTGATCTCGCCTTGGCCATTGCGGACACTTCAGGCCGAATTGAAATTGGCGACCTCCCCACAATTGAAGCATACGAACCTCAAATTCGACAAATATTTCAAAATATGTTGGCTAATGGATTGAAATTCCACAGCACAGAGTCTGCCCCTGTAGTCCGGGTTGAAGGAAAACTACTGAACGATGCCACCTGCCGTATCCGCATTTCTGATAACGGCATTGGATTTGCCCTAAAATATCAAAATCGAATATTCCAAATTTTCGAACGTCTGCACAGTCGAAAAGAATACGCGGGTTCTGGAATAGGCCTTGCGGTCTGCCGTAAGATCGTTGAACGCCACGGAGGCAAAATCACTGTAGAAAGCCAAATCGCTGTAGGCACGACCTTCACCATTATTCTACCTGTCAAACAGCCAAAAAATGTTCATGAAATTTGATCTTAATGGAGGTACTGGATGCTTAAACCAATATTGATGGCCGATGATGATCGGGATGATTGTTTACTGGCGAGACGAGCGCTTGAGAAAAGTAAGGTTGGCAACCCTTTTGTAACTGTAGAAGACGGCGAAGAGTTACTGGACTATTTGTTCCGACGAGGAAAATATAGCGACCCAGAAAAATCTGTTCGACCCATCTTGATCTTGCTGGATCTCAACATGCCGAGAGTTAAAGGGATCGAAGCATTAAAAGAGATAAAGGCTGACCCTGAACTATGCAAAATTCCCGTAGTTGTCCTCACAACCTCTTCGCAAGAAGAAGATATTCTTCAATGTTACAGAAACCACATCAGTGGTTATATCGTCAAACCGGTTACTCTTGCAGGTTTGTGTGAAGCCATAGACACCCTTGGTAATTATTGGTTTAACCTTGTCCAATTACCAGAAAGATAACTCCCCGTTGACAGACTCACCTTCAAAAATCAAGGTCCTGCTGGTCGATGACGACACGGATGATATCAATCTACTACGCATTTTCTTGGATAAGGTCGAGCGACAAACTTATCTTGTTGATAAAGCTCAGGGGTTTGATGAAGCTCTCGTAGAATTTGAAAGAGATCGGCATGATGTTTATCTCATTGATTACCGTCTCGGTGCCGATAACGGGCTCGACTTGATCCGGACTGTAATCAGCAAGGGATGTCGAAAACCGATTATCATTCTGACCGGAAGAGGAGCGCTGGATATCGATGTCGAGGGTATGCGAGCTGGTGCAATTGATTACCTCGACAAGGATGGCCTTACTCCAGAACATCTCGAACGCTCTATCCGGTACTCTATTCAACAGAAAAAAACACAAAATGAGTTGCGCAAAACCAATGACGCCCTCGAACACCGGGTAGCCGAGCGCACCACTGAGCTCCGAAAGAGTGAAGCCGGGTTGCTTCAAATACTTGAAAACAGCCCCTTTGGTATTTCGGTTATTTCCCTGAAAGAAAAAAAACGACTGTATATCAACCGACGATATATTGAGCTTTTTGGAGGGCACAGCAAAGAAGATTTAATCAACCAAGACCCAGTCGACAGCTTTGTAAGCTCCGAAAAACTGAAACAAAACTGGGTTGACTTCGACCGTGATGGTTATATCTCCGGCACCGAGGAACAACGCGTTCGCCTCGATGGAAGTACTTGGTGGTGTATCGCCGATTGGCGAAGCGTATCTTTTAATGGCGAGCCAGCCATGATGGGCTGGCATTATGACATTACAGCCCGAAAGGCCATTGATACAGACCTCAAGGAAAGCCAGGTCCGCTTGCAGGCCATTATCGACACTGCCGTCGACGGCATTATCACCATAGATACTCTCGGGAGCATAGAATCCTTTAGCCCCGCAGCAGAGGAGATCTTTGGCTATCACGCAAGTGAAGTGCTTGGGCAAAATGTGAGCATGCTGATGCCAGAGCCCTATGCCAGTCAGCATAACACCTTTATTCAGGCCTATCTGAATACGGGTGTATCAAAGGTTATCGGTATTGGCCGGGAAGTCATCGGCTTGCACAAAGACAGCAGCGAGTTTCCTCTTGAGCTTTCCCTCAGTGAACTCTCTTTGGACGGAAATAAAATATTTACTGGCATTGTACGTAATATCTCTGCCCGAAAGGCCGTAGAAGTCGAACTGAAAACGAATACAGAACTGATCAACTTGCTGCGCAAGGTTGCTTCTGACGCCAATAAAGCAAGTAATTTCGAACAAGCCGTTCAAACCTGTCTTGAGACGGTTAGTAACTATACTGGCTGGATCATCGGTCATGCTTATATCCTGTCGGAAGAGGATGACACCGTTCTACTGCCCTCTGACATCTGGCACCTGAAAGACCCGATACGTTTTACCGACTTTGTCGAGCAAACAAAAAAGACACCCTATACCCGAGGCAAAGGCTTACCGGGACAGGTCCTTGCCCAGGCCAAACCAACATGGAAAGTTGGCGACATTCAAGACCCTGAATCCCCTCGCACCAGGATTGCCAGCGACCTTGGTATCGAAAGTACTATTGCCTTACCGGTACTGGCCAGTAACAAGGTTGTGGCTGTTCTCGAATTTTTCGATAACAAAGCGAGCGACCCGATCGAGACCCTGATGCCGACCCTCGTTCATATTGGCAGCCAGCTCGGCCGGGTGTTTGAACGTAAACAGGCCGAGACAACCCTGCGTCGAGCCATGGACGAAATTGATCGGGTTAATCAAGAACTGGAACGCAAGGTCCAGGCACGTACCAGTGAACTGCAAGAAGCAACAAATGAAGCTGAGCAAGCAGCCGAACTGGTAAAATTAGGACGTATGGTTTGGGATGAACAAGAAAACTGCTGTATTTCCTGTTCAGGTGAACTTGCCCGTATCCATGGTGTTTCTGTCGAAGAGTTTATGGAGATTACCAGTTCTCCTGAACAGGCCAAAAAATGGATCCATCCCGATGATCAGATCCATTATAGCGAAGAAAAACATCGGGCTTCTGAACTGGGGGAAGACTTTGAAATTGATTATAGGATACGTGCGCGGGACGGGATAACCCGTTATGTTCGAAAAATTGAAAAACCCATCTTCAGTAAGGATGGTACTCCTTTGCACAGTAAAGTCGTTGTCCAGGACATTACGACCCGTAAAAATGCCGAAGTGGCCCTACGCAAGGCAAAACAAGAAGCTGAAGCTGCCAACCAAACCAAAACAGAATTTCTCTCGAACATGAGCCACGAATTACGTACTCCGCTCAATGCCATCATCGGCTTCTCGGAAATTATCAAAAGCGGTGCGTTCGGGCCAATCGAAAGCCGATACCAGGAATATGCAAAAGACATAAACACTTCAGGCGAACATCTCCTGGAAATCATATCCGATATCCTAGATATATCTAAAATCGAGATCGGGGAATTCGACATTGTTAAAGAAAAAATAGATTTGGAAGAAATTTACGATCTTTGCAAAATGCTGGTAGGAGGCCGGGTTGAAAGAGAAGGATTGGCTTTAAACTTTGCAAAAAATTTAAACCTGCCGCCCCTTTACGCCGACCCATTGCGGGTCAAGCAGGTTCTGGTCAACCTTCTGACCAATGCCATCAAGTTCACTCCCCGTGGCGGTAACATCAAGGTAACCGGAACAGCGAGTGGGGATGGCGGTGTCTGCTTAACCGTGCAAGATACCGGGATCGGGATCGCCAAAAAAGACATGCCTCGAGCATTGGAGCGGTTTGGGCAGATCAGAGATGGCCATATGCGCGCTCATGAAGGTGCTGGCCTTGGTCTTGCATTATCCCGGTCCTTGATGGAACTCCACGGTGGCAAGCTGGAGATTGAAAGCGAACTTGGTCAGGGGACAACCGTCATTGCGACTTTCCCCCCTCTGACAAAACCATTGGATTAAGCAGTCACCCTAGTGAGGGAGGCAAGAGGCGTCAGATAGGATATTCAGGTAGAAACTCCCGTCCATGGAAATTGGAAAGAACTAGAGATATGCCGTGGAGAAGGATAGTGAAAAAGATTAGTTTATGGGTTCTCATATGCGTCATGTTCGCCCTGATCAATCATACGGCCTACAGCAGGGATTTCATTATTATCGCCAACCCTCAAGAGCCTTATAAATTCCAAGAAGGAAACACTAACAAGGGTATTGATGTCGAAGTTATTGATATCGTGATGAAAAGGCTCGGCATTCCCTACAAGATTATATTCATTAAGTCTGATGCGCGTATTCAGGAAGAGGCCCGAAAAGGCAAAGCTGATATGTTGCTTTTGTTTTCAAAAAAAAAATCCCGACAAGAATATCTGATCTATCCAGAGCAATCTTATGTGAACATTACATGGAATTTTTTTATTCGCTCTGAAGATGAGGGAAAAATAAAATTTGAAACATTCGATGACCTTAGAAACATTACTATCGGTGCCACAGTTGATATTTCCTATACTCCGGAATTCCACCAAGCCGGGCTCAAACTACAGTTGACCACACGCAATGATTTGCAGATCGGGAAGCTATTGTTAAAGCGTTTTGACGCCGTGCCAATGAACACGATCAGTACACTCTATGAAGAGAGAAAAAAGGGTAATCTCGATAAAATCGCTTATCTGCCCAAAGCCTTGAAATCAAAGCCCTACTACAATGTATTCACCAAAGCCTCGACTTATCCCAACTTTTCTGAACTGGTCAAACAATACAGTGCCATTATCAAAGAACTAAAAGCAGACGGCACCATCGACGCAATCTTTAAAGAATATCTCGGCAAATAACGGCTATCCAGCAGACCAAATCGCCAGCTCATTGCCGTTTGGGTCTTCAAAGTGAAAGCGTCTTCCTCCTGGGAAGTCATATGGTTGTTGTTTGATCGTGCCACCCTCTTTCTTGACTTTGGAAAGAATAGCTTTGAGATCATCGCTATATAAGACGATCAAAGTTCCGGGTTGGGTCAAGGGGCGGTCACTTTCTCCGTTGAACCCTCCTTCGAGGCCAGCGCCTCTAAAGCTGATATAACCTGGGCCCCAGTCTTCAAATTCCCAGCCAAAGCAATTTTGATAAAACGATTTGGTCTTTGCCTTATCCCACAATAGGAACTCTACATAATTTATTTGATTATTTGTGTTCATAGCATTGCTGCCTTTCCCCGATTATTTTTCGAACAAGTAACAGACAAGTTTTTGCTTATCTCCACCTAAAATAACCAAGTTTCATTTTTGATATAATACTCTATTATTGAAACAACTATTCCATAAACGGAAGAATAAAATGAACTATAATTCCATGGTTGTCTTTACCCATGTGGTTAGGTCCGAGAGCTTCACGAGGGCCGCAAATGAACTTGGCATGCCTCTATCTACCGTCAGCCGGAAAGTATCTGAACTCGAAGCAGATCTTGGGATTAAACTGCTGGATAGGACAACCCGCTCGCTACGACTAACCGAGCTTGGAAAAGTGTATTATCAGCACTGTCAACAAGGGGTCGATGCCTTTAACTTTGCCAATCAAAGTTTACGGCAAAGCCGCACGGAAGAACACGGCATGCTCCACATTTCAATCGCACCCAATATGGCTGAGCCGCTATTTCTTCCCATCATCAAACTATTTCAAAATCGATATACACAGGCCAACGTAAGGGTCTCTATTTCTGAACGGCTGTTGGATTTCGTAGAAGACGACCTGGATTTATCCTTTCGTGTATCCCCACCAGAAAATCCAAAACATGTCGCGGTCACCCTCTTAAAACATCATCACGCAATGATAGCTTCACCAAGTTATCTTGCCGCTAACGGAGAGCCGAAACACCCAGAAGAACTACCCAAGCACTCCTTAATTGGCTTTGGACTTCATAATCAGCCTGAATTGATTTGGCGTTTAACGGACAAGGAAAAAGTATATGAACATCAGTTCGTCCCAAAGTTAGAGATCAATGACTATGCGGATGTATTAGAAGCTGCACGCCTTGGTCTCGGCATTGCCGAAGTTCCCTCTATTCTCGCTCAAAAATCCATGGCAGAGGGAAAAGTATTGAGGATTTTACCTCATTGGACCTTTCCAGAAATAACCCTATCCGCCGTTCATCAAGGCCCTCAAAGCCTCTCACATTTGGCCAGGTTATTTCTGGATATCTGCAAAGAACAATTCCGCCTTAAAAAGCGGGAATTAACTTTCCATTGAATTAAATTTTTGTCGCTACACCCATACTTATCCGGGAGCTTTTTCCTGTCTTCGTCTTGATAGGTTACAGCAAAAGAGGCATCGCGATGTAGCCATTTCCAACCGTCGTTGCACCGAACCAAAGACACTTAGTATTAGCTGGTTAGCTGTCACATGAAGTCACTCTGGGTAATGGATCTCGCGATTATACAAAGTCTGTGGGTCAGCAAGGTACCTACTGCTACAGCTGTAGCCGCCCCAACGACCGGCACAGTAACCAAAATGGCTCGACACTTTGTCGCTTGGAACCATATCTAACCATCCTGACCATTTTTTTTCGACGAGGCGAGAGCCCTTAAACTCTAGAAAAGCATCTCTAATTGCTGACGATGTCCGTATCCAGGTTTGATAATCTGGGTACCCAGAACTTGGTTCTTCAATGACCATGTCTGGAGATAATTCGCTTTCCTTAAAGCGGGGATGAATACTTCTTTTTCTAGCTATATTCTCAACAACCCAAGTATGATATTTTTTCTTACTATTTTGCGGAGCCCCGCTCCGAGCAGTAAATGAGGCCGTGATATATTCATCGCCATACAAAAATTCAAACCAAGGGTCTTCCATGCGGACGCGACCAGAAGAATCAAGCCTACTATATGTAACGACTGAAGCCTTATCCTTGGTTTGCAGATAGGTTGTATATCCCTCAAATCCCATTATCTTCAAACCTGCTGGAAGAAAATGATACCTGTCTACTCCATCCTTCCAATTCCCAGACAAAGGTGGATAATAGGTCATGCCCTCAAAGCGATGTATCCCGCGCAATTCAACCTGATCAAGATCTTCACAGTCATAAGATATCCAAGGAGATGGCGCAGGTTCATCCAATGGAAAGAGCCAAGGCTCAGTTAATTCAGCAGGTAGATATTCGGTTTTCTTACTGCCAGAATTTCTATCCAACCAATGGCAATACATCCGCTCCCAAAGATCAGACCATTCACCGTTCACCCAGCCCCCGGCAACGAGAATCCTTTTTGGTAACAGGCCTATGCTGTCGCGTTGCGGCCAATAACCTGTCTCTTATACACATCTGACGCTGCCGACGAAGAGGATAGTGTAGATC
>OJDH01000329.1_pt1 | contig 24462 bp, 18 predicted proteins | sample 1592761 | NCBI WGS metagenome assembly OJDH01 (sample SAMN05416855, study PRJEB24817) | seawater metagenome | isolation source: Sea water | place: Canada:Atlantic | collected 2013-11
TAGTTTGCCAAAAAACACTCTGAGTAGATCAACTTCTTATACTGATTGGTATAAAAGCAGGGGTGTATAATATTTAATCATGTAAGTCTTTAAATGATTAAATATCAATTAATCCGCTCTCTTGATGTTTACAAATAAATAAACCGTGATACTATACTCCTCGCTCTGTTGTAAGAGTTATTAAAGATAAGAATTAAGTAAAAGTAGAACCCTCAGTCAGATCTTCGCAAGTTTGTCTCGGTAGTGTGTTTCCCTTAGCTTCATCGTAATACTTAATAATTCAGCTTCTTAGCACATCGCATTTCAGCGATACTTTTTAATGAATTTATATAAGGGACACAAAATGTCTAATTCAACTACTGGTACTGTAAAATGGTTTAACGAAGAGAAAGGTTTCGGATTTATTTCTCAAGAGAATGGCGGCGCTGACGTTTTCGTTCATTTCCGTGCTATCAACTCAGATGGTTTCAAGACTCTTGCTGAAGGTCAGAAAGTTTCTTTTGAAGTTGAGCAAGGTCAAAAAGGCCTTCAAGCTGCTAACGTAGTACCTATGTAATCTAGATTTTTCTAGATTATAAAAATTAAGACTGCCTAAGGGTGGTCTTTTTTTTGCCTAAAATTTATCAACTGTCGTCGTACTATTTCGGTTGGTATTAAAGATAAAAAAGCCCAAGACTATTAACTAGTTTTGGGCTTTTTAGCTTGCTAATTCTTTGCAGGGAAAAAGCGAACTGCGCCAGCTTACAACAGATGTATCAGAGTGTGCTAGTGATTTATCTGTTCTTTACCTCTTTTATAGTACGAATTCCTCAATCAAGTCACATATTAAGCTGAAGTTACTGCTAAATTAGTGATTTAGCTTGATGTAAACCAGAGTTCATCATCGTGACTACAATTTATAATGCATTAGTAAATATCTGGCAGATCTCTTCATGAGTGGCTTGTTTAGGGTTGGTAAAACCACAAGCATCTTTAAGGGCATTCTCAGCTAGAGTGGGAATATCTTCAGCTTTCACGCCTAACTTAGTGAGGTTCTCAGGGATTTTTACTGCTACAGATAGAGCTTTAATTGCTGTTATCGCAGCGGCTGCGCCTTGATCATCATTCATATCGGTGACATCAACGCCCATTGCGTTTGCCACATCTTTGAGTCGAGCCGCAGAGACTTGTGCATTATATTGCTGGACATGTGGCAGCAATAAGGCGTTACACACTCCGTGTGGCAAGTCATAGAAGCCACCAAGCTGATGGGCCATTGCATGAACATATCCAAGGCTTGCATTGTTAAATGCCATCCCAGCTAGAAATTGTGCGTAAGCCATCTGTTCACGGGCATCGATATTTTGACCATTATCGACAGCTTCAACCAAGTTACCTTTAATTAGTTCAATGGCTTTAATGGCACAGGCATCAGTAATGGGATTGGCTGCAATTGACACATACGCTTCGATTGCGTGGGTAAGTGCATCCATACCGGTAGCTGCAGTCAGGCCGGCTGGTTTTGCCAACATGAGTTCGGGATCATTGACTGATAAAATCGGGGTGGTGTGCTTATCGACAATAGCCATTTTAATGTGACGAGTTTCATCTGTGATAATACAAAAACGGGTCATTTCACTTGCCGTGCCCGCGGTGGTGTTGATCGCTACGAGTGGTAGTTGAGGCTTAGTTGAGACATCAAGTCCTTCATAGTCTTTGATGCTACCGCCATTAGTGGCAACCAGAGCGATACCTTTCGCGCAGTCATGTGGAGAGCCGCCACCTAGGGAGACAACAAAGTCACAATCATTAGCATTAAGTAGTGCCAAGCCGGCTTCAACGTTACCCATCGTTGGGTTAGGTTGAACGCCATCGAATACTGTTGAGATAATCCCAGCCGCACCGAGTTTTTCGGTGACTTGTCCAACGAGTCCAATCTCAACCAAAGGTTTGTCGGTTACGATCAATGCACGTTGAAAGCCCAACGTTTTAATATCTCCAATAGCTTCATCTACCGCATTTTGTCCTAAGACGTTCACTGATGGGATAAAAAATTTAGCAGCCATAAATTCACCTTTTATGCTCAAATGTTTAAAGTTGTTATGTTTTCTAGTAACTAAAGTACCAATCCTGATTGGCTAAAGGTGTGATCTATCTCTGAAAAATCACGGTAAGAGGAGAGGGATTATCCTGAAGTTAGATCTGTGCTACTAAATGAGTCTTTTTATGACAATGAAACGAAATTTAACCACTGTTTGGAGAATGCACTGATTTGCAGAAGGGGAGTGGTGTTTAGTGTCTGTGAAGGGCCTAGTCGTGAATCCGTTTTCGACTAGGTAATTTACAACGAGTGTTAATGCACGGTTTGATGACTGAATCTTAAGTGCTTTGAGTCCTTTATTAGTCGAATAAAGTCGTCTCTGGTGATGCGGATCAGACTGTGGTGATCGCCAGCCTCCAGATAAAGCTCTTCAGATTGAATTAATAGATCATCATATACAGCTTCCATATTATAAGCGTTTCCTAAAGGCGGAATCGCTCCTTTGTCGCAATCTTCGAACATCTGATAGACAGTCTGTTCATTCATCAGGTGAAGTTCTCGATTTAGTTTCTCGCCTAATGCTCCTAGGCTGATCTTATGATTTGCCAATAATACAGCCATCATCTTTCGTCCTTCATGATCTTCCAAAATCACAGCTTTGGCTATTTGTGCTGGAGAAATTTTTGCAGCAACTGCCGAGCTTATTGAGCTAGAGCTATGTGTGTGGGAGATAAGATCAAAGTTCACCTTATTTTGGTTTAGGTACTCATTTAAACGTACAGAAATGGTCATGGGGTTAACCTCATAGAGACAGTATGACCTAACAATTATAGTCGCTTTGTTTAATTTTCACCTTGTTACGGCAATAGACTTAAGTGAATATTGACTATTGTATCCAATATGCGGTACAACTGTTATTGCATAGTAACAAAACATTAACAAATTCAGTGGGAAATGTTTGGCACTCTCAAGCTGCAATGGAATACAGCGAGTTATCGGGGGAAATAATTAGGTGGTCGCAACCTAATTACTGGTGTCCTGAATTTGTAAAAAGGAAAATAAAAACATGATAAGAACAATTAAAAACCTCTCTTTACCCCTTTTAACTCGGAACAGAACAGCGCTTGCAAGTGCTATATTATTATCCATGCACGTCGGGGCTGTTCAAGCTGTTGAGATGTGCGGCGAGAAAACCCTACCCCGTCAAGGTTTAGTGCCGGCTAACCAAACTCATTGCATTACTGATTACGGTCACTATTTCTATATCAATATCCCTTATGAAAACAGTGATGTAACGATCACAACCTCAGGAGGAAGTTTCACTGGAACAGATGCTGACCTCATTTTATATGACGGTAGTGACTGGAGTGGTAACCAAGAGCTGGTGAGTACAACAGCTGGGACGAATAATGAGAGCCTCTCTTTTGTGTCACGTGCAGGAGATCGTTACTTTAAAATCAACGGTAACATCGCGCAAACCACTCTGCTAGTCACTGTATCGGGTGGTGATATTCCACCGCCAATGGGCGATTACATTGTCTTTGATACTAATATTCTTGTTGATTTACCCACCTCGGCAATCTCATCTAAATCTCAATATGGCTCTGTTATCGCCACTATTTTAGCGGCGACTTACAGCGATTTTGAAGGGATAGCTAGTGCGGCCAATGATCCTATCTCTGATGTGGCTGATGCGGTTCACTATTTGGCGAGTGTTGACTCACTGACTGACCCTGATCTAAACCAGTTGCTGTATTTTCTTGGTTCTTACAAATACTATGCGCCAGCAATGACAGATGCTGAAGCGTTAAAGTTAAGTCATGCACTGCAAGCTGTCGCTAAGATGACTGATTTTCTCAGCCCGACTGGTGGGGTTATTCAAGAAGGATTTGCTAGGGCACTAAATAACTTTGAGCGCAACAGTGGTAGCGTTTACTACAAAGACCTATTACCGCACCTGCTGGCTATTATTCAATATCACTCGCTTGAGACTAATCCATTTTCAGCCAGCAATGCTGGTGACGCCATTATGGCGTTGATGGGGTCCATTGGTTCTGCTGCTTATTATGGTGACGCAACGACTAAATCAGCTTTTAACGATCGTATGTTAGATGTGCTCTCAGTGATGCGCTCATTTACCTTCTTAGGTGAAACTTCTCTGGACATGCGTTGGTCTAGTGAGGCAGATAGAAAGTGGATTTTACCCCATAGTTTTATCGCTTTAGGCAAAATATCGAGCATCGCAACTGATGAAGCGAAAGCGCGATTTGATAGTACCGTTTTAGAGGTGCGCGGTAAGGTGATCGCTGATATTTCAGTTGAAACCACTGAAACTATCGTGACTAAGAACTACTTAGAATCGGCTGGTCGTCAGTGTGAAGCCAGTGATCCGTTATTTGGCTCTTGTGTAGTGCCGCCAAAAGAGGAGGATATTTTAACCGTCAATCATCAATGTACTGACAAAATTGTCATTCGAGCCCAAGCCAGTATCAGTCAGTCGACGTTAGCCCAGTCTTGTGCTGATATGGCATTGCAAGAGTCAGAGTTTCATGCCTTTTTTAACACTGGCGGTGTACCAGTTAGCGGCGATCAGAATGATACGATTGAAGTTGTGGCTTTTGCTTCACCGGAAGATTATGAAAAGTATGCGCCTGAATTTTTTGGGATCAGTACTGATAACGGTGGGATGTATCTTGAGGGGACACCTGAAAATGTTGGCAATCAAGCGCGTTTTATTGCCATGCAGTGTCCAGATTCTTGGGTGGGAAGCTCGTGTCAGTACCAAGATCAGATCTATAACCTAAGACATGAGTTTGTTCATTACTTAGATGGCCGTTATATCAAGAAAGGTTCCTTCGGTTCATTTGATTACAACGTCTCTTGGGCTGAGGGCATGGCTGAGTATATGGCCAATGGTGCAGATCATCCTCGTACGGTTAAATCAGTTAAAGGTAAAACAATCCCACCACTGTATAACTTGGTGTTTATGGCTTATGGCTATGATGAACTGTATCCATGGAGTTATTACGCCATGAGATATCTGTCAGAAGAGCACCCTACAGAAGTCGCTAGCATTACAACGGCATTGCAATCTGGCGATAATGCAGCGTATATCGAGGTGCTTAAAGACGTTGTTTCTCGAACTGAAACGGGTTTTGAAGCATTTGTATTAGCGCAATCGGAAGCGATTTCACCACCCTTCGCTGCTATACCTGCTGTTAATACCATAGGTGCTTGTGCCTTGACTCAACAATATGCTCGTCATATTGATGCGGCTAAAACAGAATATACAGTGACGAATACAACGGACACTCCGGTGTCGCTATTTTGGATTGATAGTACTAAGGGCACGACCAACTTTGCTAAGAATTATAAGACGCTCAATTTAGGTGACAGTTATAACGCAACGACATGGAGCGAAGGTGATCGCTTAATGCTAAGCGACAACAATATGAATTGTTTAGGTGTTGCTGTGATGCAGCCTGTAGCGAATGATTTCACTATTGATGCTGATCTGGTTAAAGATGTTGTGCCGGAAGTGATCCCTGCACAAGATATGCTCGGCAGTTGTGAGCTAGCGAGGCCGCACTTGATTAAAGGTGAGTCTCATCAATTTACCATTACTAATACCACTGATTATCCAGTGCGTCTGTTCAGAGTCGATAATCTGACAGGAAAACCTAAGTATGCGAGTGCTGCAACAGGTTTTGATTTTGGTTATGGCACACTTAATCAAGGTGAGAGTTACACTGCAGATATATGGTATGGCGACCGCCGCTTTATGTTAGCTGATGCGCGTCTTAACTGTTTAAGCGTTGGAGTACTTAATAATACGACAGCGAACTTCACCATTGATGCAAACATCGTTGCGAATGCGGCAGAACCTGAAGTGATTCCAGCGGCTAATACCATTGGCAGCTGCGATCTCATGCAGAAACATCTGACTGGACCTTTTGAGGCTGATTTCTCATTCACCAATAACAGTGATACCCCTGTTCGTATTTATCGTGTCGATAATGAAACTGGCGGATTAAGTGAAAGCTTTGGATTTACCGCTTTAGCCAATGGTGAAACCTATGACAGTGCAACAACTTGGAAGTGGTTTGGTAACCGTCGTGCGGCTATCACCAATACCAGTGGCCAATGCCTAGGTGTGGCAGTGATGTCGCAAGAAGGAATAGTGAATGAGTATCAAATAACCAATGAACTCGTTGACGGTGGAACAACGCCAGTTGTCGATACTGATGGAGATGGTGTCATTGATAGCGAGGATGCTTTCCCTAATGACCCAACAGAAACTGTCGATACCGATGGAGATGGTGTAGGTGATAACGCTGATGCTTTCCCTAATGATGCAACAGAGACAGTAGATACCGATGGTGATGGTGTAGGTAATAATGCCGATGCTTTCCCTAATGATGCAACAGAGACAGTAGATACCGATGGTGATGGCGTAGGTAACAATGCCGATGCTTTCCCCAATGATGCAACAGAGACGCTAGATACTGATGGTGATGGCGTAGGTAATAATGCTGATGCTTTCCCTAATGATGCAACAGAGACGCTAGATACTGATGGTGATGGCATAGGTGATAATTCTGACGCATATCCGACGGATCCTGATAATGGTGTGGTGCCACATTGTGGTGCTGCAACCATAAGCTCAGGTAAGTTAACGCTTGAGAAAGAGGAGTGTATTGCTGGCGGGAAAGGGAGCTACTATGTGTGGGTTGAGGCTGATAATACAGATCTCTATATCACCACTGCTGGCGGTGAAGGCGATGCAAATATCTACTTTAACGCTGATACATGGGCATCTTCGACAAACGCTCAGGCTAAATCAGAGTTAAGTGGTAACAGCGAAAGTCTGCATGTGGTCGCTAATCGTGGCTGGCGTTATATCAGTGCCGATACCTCTAGTGACTATAGCGGTGTGACGGTTAAGGTGAGTTTAATCGACCCAGGCGCAACACCGGTTGAGCCTCCAGTTGAACCTGAAGTCCCGAGTACGTTAGCGGATATGTGTGCGACTGAGTCACCACAAGATTACGGCAGCATAGGTAACGCTGCTCCCGTTTGTGTTAAAAACGGTCGTGCATCTTTCTATATTAATGTGCCTGTAGGAACCGTGAGTCTGACGGCTGAAACTGGCCACGGTATGGGGGAGTTAGAGTTGTATACTGGCGAAAGCTGGCCTGACGCCACCCAAAATACGGGGAAGTCGGCTAATCCCGGTACGATGGAGAAAGTGGTGGTTCAGCAGCCCACATCGGGCTGGTATTATATTTCAGTTCAAAGTACTCCAAGTAGTGAAGATGTGACGCTTAAGGTGACACTAAACTAGGGTTTAGTTTGACTTACCTTGTCACTAAAAAGCGAACCTTAACGGTTCGCTTTTTTGGTTATGTTGATGGCAAGGTTAATGAGCTAACTTGTTTGGTTTGAGAAATTAGCGTACTTTCTGATCTCTTTCATTTTGTAGGTAAACAAGGAGAAAAGCATGTTTAGTCACATAATGCTTGGTGCTAATGACGTTCAAGAGTCGAAAGTTTTTTACGACGCAATTTTAGGTGCTTTAGGCTATGAACCTGGGGTTATAGATGAGAAAGGGCGTTGTTTCTATTTTACCAACACAGGTGTTTTTGCATTGAGTAAGCCCATTGATGGTGAGGCAGCCAGCCATGGCAATGGAAGTACGATTGGTTTTCAGGCCAAAAATGCTGAGTCTGCTGATACTTGGTATGCTGCCGGATTGGCTAACGGCGGAACTGCCTGTGAAGACGTCCCAGGTATCCGTAGTGGCGCGATAGGTGAGCTTTATCTGGCTTATTTACGAGACCCATCAGGAAATAAAATCTGCGCGCTTCATAAAGTGGGCTAACTTTGTATATTTAACGAATGCTAGAGAAGCAGTGCTTCATCAATCTCATGATATTGTGCTGCTGAATCTATCAAGGATTTTGCCGTAAGACCGGGAACACCATAAACCTGACTTTCAATACCGTGTTTTTGATAAATGTTTAGCATTAATAGATCGAAATCACCGTCGCCTGAAAGTAAAATAACAGTGTCAACTTCACTCGCAGCTTCCATTACATCTATGGTTATTCCTACGTCCCAATCTCCTTTAGCACTGCCATCCGCACGTTGAATAAAGGGTTTGAGTTTAACGTCGAAACCTATGTGCTTGAGCGCATCTTGAAACTTTAATTGGCCATCATCACCTTTATGAATCGCATAAGCGGTTGCTGAGACAATGTCCCCTTCATGACTGATGTGTTGCCAGAGTTTGCGGTAATTAAACTGTCGTCCATAGGCCTGACGGCAAGTGTAATAGATGTTTTGAACATCAACAAAAACGGCGATTTTTTTCACATCAAATCCTTGGTAAATATAATATTAACAGAACCATACATGAGACAGCTTTGGGAGTGAAGCTTTACTGCTTAACAACGAAGTAGGCTTACTGGCTTTCACTTGAATAAAATGTTGCAGTATGTGATTTGAGTATATCTAACGTAGAAAAATTATTGGTCGATTCTTGTTCTGCTGTTATTATCTAGCCGCTGAAATAAACTGTTTAATTTTAGTGCTGTACTGTTAATTAGCACGTTGAAAATGTTTCAATAACGATGCTATTCACAGTGAAGATGGATCAGAAATAGTTAGGAAGTAGAAGTAGATGTTGTCAATGTCGTCATTATTAGCTGCAACGAATAAGACTGTTTCTTGTATAAAAACTGGCGTGATAGCTGGGGCCGTCAGTGTGTGTGGGTTACTGACCATGGTATTTGAGCCATTAGAGGCTTTTTTTGTTCGAGGGCTCAACATGATCTATTTTCTTTTTTAATCAAGTCAGCGTCTGAAGTTGTCATATACCTAATCTGTCAGCCAATTAGTCTTGATGGCTAAAATGGCATGCTTGAGTGTCCTAACATTCCTGTTGTTGGCATAAGCCTTAGAACAGCAATGACTTACCCTCTAAAGACCATCAAACATAAAGGTTTGTCCTCACGGTCGTACTTGTTAAATAACTGCCGAATATCATTGGGGACGTTTTGACACTGATGAAATCCATGTTGCTGATAAAAATTGGCTAAATGGGGCAGTGCGAAGAGAAAACTCCTTTCATCGATTAGCTCATGACTTACCATTTTCATCAATTGATGACCTAAACCTTGGCCGCGATAACTCGGATGGATCAACATACCTGTCACTAACGTGTAAACACCAATTGGGCGGAGTCTAATCGCGGCAATAATCTCAGTGTGATTATTTTCACCTGTTGAGGTTATTTCTGGAAAAAAGACAGCTAACTTTTCCTTTTTAGTGAGATGAGCATAGGGCATATGTTGTTTGTAAAACTTATATGCGTGGGCGCGATTATCGATGTTAAGCCAGTGAAGTTGCACAGTGGTTCTCATTGTCATGGGAATAGGAGGATTTTAGCAAAAATCACACTGTCTATCACCTGTATCATGGCTGCATTTTATGTTGTCTTTTTGATGTCTTAAAGCCAAGTTGTTGCGGTCGTGTTTTGGTTTGGTTTCGCGCCATGATTTGTTACAAAATACCAAATAAATATCTGATTTCTTTTGCTTAGCTTTACACTGGTTTACTCTACAACGGATGATTTTTCATTAAAATAGTGCCCACTTATAAAGTCTGAAAAGATAAAGAACCCCCTACATGAAAAAAAGCCTGATTGTCATTCCTCTTACTATATTGGTTGTGGCCATAGCCTCATTCAGCAGCCTGTCACAAGCGAAAAAACCTGAAGAGAAAAGGTCGAAAACACCACGTGTTGTTCCAGTGGTGACAGGAGAGGTAAACCAACAATTACTCTCTCAGACTATCTCATTGATTGGCAAATTAGCGGCGGATAAATCTGTATTTATCGCACCTGAAGTCCAAGGAAAAATCAAAGCGATTAAGGTGACGGCAAATCAAGAGATCCAATCTGGTGAGATCCTTGTTCAGCTAGAAGATGCCCGTTCTCAGGCAAGTGTCACAGAAGCGAATGCTTACCTTAATGATGAGAAGCGCAAGCTTAAAGAGTTTCAAAAGCTAATCGATAAGAATGCAATCACTCAAACAGAAATCGATGCCCAAAAAGCCAGTGTCGATATCGCTGCTGCACGATTAGCTGCGGCGGTAGCAGAACTCGATTTTCATTACATTAAAGCCCCGTTTTCAGGCACGGCGGGTTTATTGGATTTCAGTCTTGGCACCATGGTGACATCTGGTATGGCGCTTTTTTCATTCGATGATCTATCATCCATGCGTCTGGATCTGCAGGTATCGGAGCATTTCCTCTCTCTACTCAGTGTCGGCATGACGGTGAGCGCCACAAACCGTGCTTGGCCATCAGAGGTGTTTACCGGCCGAGTGATCGGGGTCGATCCACGTATCAATCCAGAAACGTTGAATTTAAAAGTACGTGTCAGCTTTGATAACCAGAACAATAAGCTGAAGCCTGGCATGCTGATGTCGGCAAAGATGGTTTTCCCTGCAATATCAGAAGCCGTTATTCCGGTTCAGGCGATTGAATATTCAGGCACTAAACGATTTGTGTATGTGATCGACGAAGATGGACTAGCTAAACGTACCCAAGTGACGCTAGGCGCGCGAATTAAAGATGAAGTAGTGATAACTGACGGAGTGGATGTAGGTCAGATTATTGTGGTTCAAGGGCTGGTGAATATGCGTGATGGTCTTAAGGTTGATGACCTATCTGCCAAGCCACATCAAATCACTGCTGAAGCAAACCAAGATGTACAGGATGAGAAGAAAGGAGACAGAAGTTAATGTTAATTTCTGATATCTCAGTTAAACGCCCTGTCGTTGCGATTGTGCTGAGTTTACTGCTTTGTGTGTTTGGTGCAGTCTCATTTTCTAAACTCGCGATACGTGAAATGCCAGATGTTGAAAGTCCGGTGGTGACGGTGATGACAACCTATGAAGGCGCCTCAGCATCAATCATGGAAAGTCAGATCACCACGGCACTAGAGGATGAGTTGACCGGAATAAGTGGTATTGACGAGATCACCTCAGTGACTCGTAATGGCATGTCGCGTATCACAATTACCTTTGATCTTGATTGGAATCTTACTGAGGGGGTAAGTGATGTTCGTGATGCGGTATCACGTGCCCAACGTCGGCTTCCTGATGAAGCCAATGATCCCATTGTATCCAAAGATAATGGCTCAGGTGAGCCCTCCATCTATATTAATTTACGCTCATCTGTGATGGACAGAACTCAGCTCACTGATTATGCCCAACGTGTGCTTGAGGACCGATTTAGCCTGATCACTGGAGTCAGTTCAGTCAGTATTTCTGGCGGTCTATATAAGGTGATGTATGTTCAGCTAAAGCCTGAACTGATGGCTGGCCGCAATGTGACTACTGCTGATATCATTGCCAGCTTAAAGCAGGAGAACATAGAGAGCCCTGGTGGTGAAGTACGTAACGACACCACGGTCATGACGGTTAGAACTGCACGCTTATATAATCAGCCACAAGATTTTGATTATCTTGTGGTGAGTACCGCAAGTGATGGAACGCCTGTTTACCTTAAAGATGTGGCCTCGGTATTTATCGGTGCAGAGAACGAAAACTCCACTTATAAGAGTGACGGTGTGCCTAACTTAAGTTTAGGCATCATTGCACAGTCAGATGCTAACCCACTTTTGGTGGCAGAGGCAGCCCACAAAGAAGTGGAGCGTATCCAGCAATTTTTGCCAGAAGGTACTGAGTTAGTCGTTGATTTTGACTCGACCGTGTTTATTGAACGCTCAATTACAGAGGTTTACAACACACTCTTTATTACTGGTGGTTTAGTGGTTTTGGTGCTGTATATCTTTATCGGTCAGGCGAGGGCGACATTGATCCCCGCTGTGACGGTGCCAGTTTCTCTTATTTCAGCCTGTATAGCCGCAAACTTCTTTGGCTTTTCAATTAACCTGTTGACGCTAATGGCGTTGATTCTTTCAATTGGTTTGGTGGTTGATGATGCCATTGTGGTGGTGGAAAATATATTCCACCATCTTGAGAAAGGAGAGGAGCCTTTACTTGCTGCTTACAAAGGGACCCGTGAAGTGGGTTTTGCCGTCGTTGCCACTACAGCTGTGTTGGTGATGGTGTTTCTGCCAATCTCATTTATGGAGGGAATGGTGGGCCGCTTGTTTACTGAGTTCTCGGTAATGCTTGCCATGGCAGTGATATTCTCCTCAATCGTTGCATTGACCTTAACGCCGGTGCTTGGTAGTAAAATATTAAAAGCGAATGTAAAACCGAATCGATTCAATCTTTGGGTCGATAGCATTTTCAATAAGCTGGAACGTGGCTACCGCAAAGCCGTTGCTCAAGCTGTGCGGTTTAGATTAGCTGCGCCTGTGGTGATCATCCTGTGTATCGTAGGCAGTGGTCTATTGATGCAGAATGTGCCAGCTCAACTAGCACCTCAAGAAGATCGCGGGGTGATATTTGCTTTTGTTAAGGGAGCGGAAGGAACCAGTTATAACCGAATGACGGCGAATATGGACATTGTCGAAGAGAGATTGATGCCGTTGCTTGGCAAAGGGGTGATTAAGTCTTTTAGTGTGCAAGCTCCTGCTTTCGGCGGCCGAGCTGGTGACCAAACGGGCTTTGTTATCATGCAGCTTGAAAATTGGGAAGACAGAGATGTGAATGCCCAACAAGCATTAGGCTTGGTAGCGAAAGCATTAAAAGGTATTCCTGATGTGATGGTTCGCCCTATGCTGCCTGGTTTTAGAGGGCAATCGAGTGAGCCGGTGCAGTTTGTCATTGGTGGTTCAGATTACAATGAGCTATTTAAATGGGCGCAGATACTCAAAGAAGCGGCCATTGATAGCCCAATGCTTGAGGGGGCCGATCTTGATTATGCAGAAACAACTCCTGAGCTAGTGGTGAGTGTCGATCGTGAGCGTGCAGCAGAGCTTGGGATCAGTGTGGCGGAAGTGTCTGAAACCTTAGAGGTGATGTTAGGTGGTCGAAGCGAGACAACGTTTGTTGATCGCGGCGAAGAGTATGATGTATACCTCAGAGGTGACGAAAACAGTTTCAGCAGCATGGCCGATCTTAGCCTGATCTATATGCGTACGGCTAAGGGTGAGCTCGTGACTTTGGATTCTATCACCTATATCGAGGAGATAGCGTCAGCAAATAAATTGAGTCACACCAATAAGCAGAAATCGATAACTTTGAAAGCCAATTTAGGTGAAGGTTACACCTTAGGCGAGGCGCTCGATTTTCTTGATGAAACTGCAATTGATATCTTACCCAGCGATGTGTCAGTGAGTTACACAGGAGAATCAAAAGACTTTAAAGAAAACCAATCGAGTATTTTGGTGGTCTTTGGTTTGGCACTGCTGGTCGCTTATTTGGTGCTTGCAGCACAGTTTGAAAGCTTCATTAACCCTATGGTGGTGATGTTTACTGTTCCTATGGGGGTTTTCGGCGGATTCCTCGGGCTGTTTATCATGGGACAAGGGCTTAACATTTACAGCCAGATTGGCATGATTATGTTGATCGGCATGGTGACTAAAAATGGCATATTAATTGTTGAATTTGCCAATCAGTTAAGGGATAGAGGCATTGAACTAGAACAGGCGATTATCGATGCATCAGCGCGTCGTCTGCGTCCTATTCTAATGACGGCATTCACTACTCTAGTGGGGGCTGTGCCCTTAATTATGTCAACGGGAGCGGGTTCTGAAAGTCGCATAGCAGTGGGTACCGTGGTCTTCTTCGGCATGGCGTTTGCGACTTTTGTGACTCTACTGGTTATCCCTGCGATGTATCGCCTAATTTCAGGTGCGACGCATTCTCCTGGTTTTGTGGAAGCAAAGCTTAACAAAGCGATAGAAGCCCAAAAACTAGTAGATGCGAAATAACACCAGTCAGTATTACGTGTACTGAATCAAATTAAGATAAGCAGGTAAATACTCCGTTTGCCTGTTTATCTTTTTATGAGCTACGCTGACTTCCATCTTATTAATATCCTCCTCCACTTATTATCGTTATCTCATTCGTGAGCGAAGGCAAACCTTCAATGCGTTCATTCCCCTTTTAACATTCAATTCGATATTTATCTGTACACTCACCCTCTCGCTAATCAGGTGTAAAACGTTGCTATTTTGTATGCTACTAGTTTAATATCGTTTTGAAGGTGGTTTATTTAGTGTTAAATGATGATTTTAGTATTTAATCTGCGTTTAGTATTGTGCCAAACCATATTCCAAATAAGAGATGTAACAGGGAGTTGTTAAAACATCTGTTTTGAAAGGAATCATTATTGTGCGCATATAAAACTAAGAAAATACTACCATGAGCATTTTGACTTCTAAATTGGCTGCTATTAGTGGCCGGGCTTTTAACGGATTAGCCGTTAAAGTTCGATTGGTACCTTGTCCTCGCCTATGTAAACTCGCAGATGTATTTTTGGCGTCACTAACCGCTTTGATTATTTTCCCATTCTCTTTATTGGCTGATGATACTGAACTTTATGTTTATGAAGCATCAGCACGTAGCGGTGCTCGACCGCAAATGCTTATTATTTTTGATAATTCCGGCAGCATGAGAACAACCGTTGTTGGTGCTGATAGGCCATATTCTTCAAATGACGGCGGCATCAGTGGTGGTCAATTAGGTCGACAGAATAACCTTTATTTCACCCGAGGTGCGACAGCTGCGGAAGATCAGCCTAATCCATCTGATTCAACAGAAAAGCGTCACTTTTCCGGTGTGATTAACAGTTGTGAAAGCTCTTGGAATTCACTTCACCAATATGGTTTCTATACCGGATATTTCAGAGGTTACTCATTTACTGGTTCTGAAGGAACATGGAAAGAGCTAGATGATACAGGCACTAGTGATGTGATCGCTGTTGATTGTTTTGAAGATATAGAAGATGAAAAGTGGACCAATGCAAGTGGTGTTATCAGCGGATTAGCCGTCGATAACCAAGGGACTGTATCGAGCCCAATCAATTACACATATGCCACTGCAAGTTCGAGTGAAACCGTAAAACAGCAAGCTCGTGATGGAGCCGAACTGACAGGATTTGGTACTGGTCGAGCCTTGACTATTTACACTCAGGATTACCTTACTTGGCAACATGGTACGAAAGTTAAAGTGAATATGAGTCGCTTAGATATTGCTAAGAACGCGATTAAGAGCATTATTTTAACGACACCGAGTGTGGATTTTGGTTTAGCTGTATTTAATGTCAATGCATGGAATGAATTTGAACGTGATGGAGGGAGAATTATAGGGGGGTTAAAGGAGAATACTTCAGCTGTTAAAACCGGGTTGATTAATTCGATCGATAGCATTAGTGCCAGTACAAACACTCCTTTATGTGAAACCTTATACGAAGCCTACCGTTATTTTTCAGGAAGTACTGTGGACTTTGCTGATAATGACAGTGACCTTCCTAATGCAGGCTATTACGTCAATTCTCAACCTCAAGTCGACTCCACTGTATCCAGTGGTGGAACATACAAGTCACCATTCAAGAAGTGCCAGAATAACGCAAGTGTCGTGATCATTACCGATGGAGTGCCTACTGTCGATGCTGCCGCTAACCTATTTATTGAAAACCTAACGGGGGGTGTTGATAAATATAGTGACCATCATGGTGGCAATATTAGTTACCTAAGTGCGATGTCCAGCTGGATGAATAAACATGATCTTAATTCCAGCGAACCTGGCGATCAAACGGTCAGCACTTATACGATCGGTTTCAGTGAAGGGGCCGCAAGTGCTGAGGATCTGCTAGAGCTCACTGCAAATGTGGGTGGTGGGAGTTATTTCGATGCCAGCAATGCCAACTTATTACAGGGTTCATTACAGCAAGTGGTGAGTGAAGCATTAGATACTAACTCGAGTTTTACCTCTCCGGCGGTCGCGAGCAACAACTTCAATAGAACTCAATCGTTTGAATATGCCTATTACTCAATCTTTTTGCCAAATGAAGGCCCTACCTGGCTGGGGAATCTAAAAAAATACAGGGTGACGGGGAAGGGAGTCGTTGTTGATAAAAATGGTAATGCTGCGATCGGCCATGATGGCAATATCAAATCGAACGCATGCTCTTTTTGGACGCCTGATGCAGTTTGTAATGCCGGTGGTGATGGTAATGATGTTGAAAAAGGAGGTGTTCTATCTGCAATGACATCGGCTTCATCAAGAACCATCTACAGTAATTTAAGCTCAGGTTTGACTGAATTAACCCTATCTAATGCAACAAGTACAGCTGGAGGCACCAGTAGTTTAGTTGATTACTTAGGCGTTGAAGAAAGTGAGCTTGGCGCTTTGCTTGGTTGGGCGAAAGGATTAGATGTTGATAATAATAAGAACCAAGCAACCATTACTAATCCCAGCACAAATTGGCGTACCGATATTATGGGCGATGCACTTCACTCTAAACCATTAGCACTAAACTTTGGCACAGAGTCGAGTCCAGATGTACGCATTGTACTGGGCACCAACCATGGTTTTTTACACATGTTTGAAGATAAAAGCAGCAATAATAGTGTCACTGAAAACTGGGCATTTATTCCCTATGAACTGTTGCCTAACCTAAAAACACTCAGAGCGAATGTGCCGACAGGCGTTCACTCCGTATACGGTGTTGATGGAACCCCAGTTGCTTACACTAAAAGTAATAGCTCAGGTATTGAGAAAGCGTGGTTATTCTTCGGCATGCGTCGAGGAGGCAGTAGCTATTACGCTATTGATATCACCGATCCTGATTCACCGAGTTTAATGTGGAAAATCAATTCAAGTTCGCCTGGTATGTCTGAATTAGGCCAATCTTGGTCAACCCCCGTGGTGACAAATATTCCCGGTCGAGGTGATGACAGTCCTGTGCTTATTATTGGGGCTGGATACTCACCAACGGGTAAAGACGGTGCCAGTATTGGGATCGATGATATTAAAGGCCGTGGTGTATTTATTCTCGATGCCGAAACAGGGGCTTTAGTTCACCAATTTGGCTCTGCAAGTTCCGGTGGTACGCAGTTACCAGGGATCTCAGACAGTATTCCAAGTGGTGTCGCGATTTTGGATTCAAATGCCGATGGTGCTACCGATCGCATCTATGCTACCGATACAGGGGGCAATGTATGGCGTATGGACATGTCATCGACGGATAGCAGTAAATGGTCTGGGTTTAAATTTGCCAGCCTCGGTGGCGGAGTTCTATCTTCTGATAGACGTTTTTATTCCGGACCTGCGGTGGCACAAACGGTGATCACCAATATCACTGAGGTGACTCAGGAGCATAATGGAACCACGACCAAAACCAAAAGCAAATTAAACATTCCTTATGATGCTGTTGTTGTTGGTAGTGGCCACCGAGCCGTGCCTTCGGATTTGTCACGCTCGGATATGTTTTTTACGCTGCAAGACAGGAATGTATTAACGCGATCTTTTAAAGGGACAAGCGTTACGATTCCAGAGCCCTTAACGTTGGCGAATCTCTATGATGTCACCTCTGCTGCGCCTTCTGAGTCAAATGAATCTGAACAGGTCAATTTTAGCAAGAAGCGAGGCTGGTATTACCGGTTCTCCCGAACAGGTGAGAAGAACTTATCGCCAGCAACAATCGTGAACGGACGCGTGTTCTTTACCACCTTTGTGCCACCTGGTGACAACTCTAACAGTGAGCAGTGTATCAGTGCTGGAGCTGGGTTTTTATATAACTTTAATCTGCATAAAGGCGCACGAACTTATGAGTATGTTAGAACTGGGGATTTTGTACCGGATACTCCCCAGCTCATTGTTCCACCACCTGAGACCAATAATCAGGGGAAAACTGAGCCAGCCAATATGTACCTCATCGGCATAGGTGCTGCTCTGCCTGGGAACCCGCCAGCAGGTTGTGCTCCTAATGATTTGAGATGTGTTGGCGGTGGACTAAATACCAATAGAATTTATTACTATACATCCGATTAGTACGCGTAATATCGAGAGAGTTAAGATGAGAAATGTATTTTTTGCTGTTAGTTTATCGATTCTATTTCTTTCTTTCGGCGCTTCAGCTGAGAAGAGAGAGGATTTTAAGTGCTATGTAGAAACGAACCAGGGAGACAAGGTTGTGAGATTTTCTTGGCTGCCGAGTAAAACAAAGCTCTATATGGCTAAGTTTGTCGGTCAGCGCTTATCTAAAGCTGGGGAAGGGAGTCCGCTTCCTTTGTATATAAAAACCATGGTTGAGTGCGTTAAATCAGAGCAAACATTTGAGAAGGCAGAAGCACAAGCGATGGAGAAGATGACACTAAGTTAAACTTTTTTCTACTCTAAAAACTGAATGGTGCAAGTTGTAATTATGGATGTTGAAGCTGCAAAACGGTATTTGTTATCTAAACCTGTAACGGCATTGGATTTTCCTTTTGGCAAAGAGGTGTCCGTGTTTAAGGTAAAGGGGAAAATGTTCGCCACCTTATCTTTAGGGAAAATGGGTAAAAACCAAGACGAGACAAGTCAAAATTGGTGGATGAACCTTAAATGCGATCCGGATGAAGCGGCGATATTGCGTGATATATTTCCTTCAGTGATCCCTGGCTATCACATGAATAAAGCGTTGTGGAATACCGTTATCCTTGATGGCACAATTCCACAAGGTGAGATTGAGCGCATGATAGATAACTCATTTCAGCTGGTGGTGAATAAGATGACCAAAAAAGATCAGGCATCGATATTGATTCATCTATAAATACGCTTGGCTGGTTTGTTCAATTTATTTAAATTCAAATTGTTAGGTGTTGCATTAAACTGCAGCTCACCAGTTTATCGCCTCCCCCTGCCAATCAAGATAACTTAACTCGCCGTCGATCACAGACTCTTCAACAATCTGCAATAATTGCTGCGCAACAAAATCACTGCTAAAAAGTTTGTTTGCAGGTACGTTTTTTTGAAATGGCTTGGAAAGTGGTGTATCCGTGGTGCCTGGATGAAAGGCAATAATTTTAATGTTTTTGGCTCGTCGTGCTAATTCGATGGTTGCTGTTTTGAGCATCATATTGAGTGCCGCTTTCGATGCTCGATAGCTATACCAGCCTCCCAGATGATTATCACTAATACTGCCGACTCGAGCGCTAAAAACAACGATTTTACAAGGGGTAGGGCTGGTCAGATACGGTGTTAATTTTTGCAGCCAAAGCATGGGGGTTAATGCGTTTATCGTCATCACCTCTTGAAATGACTCTGCATTGAAGTCTTCTAATCGTTTTTCAGGTTGAATGTGTTGATCATGCAGTACGCCGTGGCAAATATAGACTTGAGTAATCGGTGCTTGGTGACATTGCGATAATTGATTTATCGCCATTTCAATCGATTGGGGTTGGTAATTTTCAACTAATATTTTGTTGATATCCTCATCAACCCTATCTGTATAGGCACTCAAATCTCGGCTTATGAGAATCAAGCCTGTGTTATTCGTGTTTTCCATGCGCTTCGCAATGGCGATAGCAATACCACTATTTGCGCCGATGATCAGTGTCTGTTGAGTTATCATAACAAGTCCCCGAATTGCAGTGTTTGGTTTTTATTCCAAAAAATTTGGCGATAAAAGCTGAAATTTGATGCCGGTATTTAGCTAACCCTAAATAAAGCCAGTGGCTTAATGTTTTGATAATGGGCCAGTTTAGTGGTGCGACCCAAAAACCTTTGCCCACTAGCGTCCAGGCTCTGTGGGTGACTGCGAGTCCTAGTAATTGTTTTCCTTCATAAGTGCCGTGCAATATTGCCATTGCTTTGGCAAATTCTATTTCAGGATAACGGATCTTAAAATCTTGTTGATGCAAGTCGACCAAGGTAATTAGGTTGTCCTTATCGAACTGCTTTAAGTGCTCCATTTCCGTTAAGCACAGCGGGCATTTAGCATCATAAAATATCGTTAACATGACTCGTATATCCAAAAGTTAGCAGCCATTAATTCGACCATACAATAAACGCCGTGATGTGCAGTAAAACCACTGTGAGCGTTAGCCGAAAGCGCATTGTTATATATTCAGGGTTTAATTCATCTTGTAGTACAAATCTCACTTCATACAAAAAGTGCAGTAAATAGCTTGTTGTCAGAATGGCTAAAGCTACATACGGATTAATCAGCAAGGATACAAAGGCGATTAAACTGAAAAGATTACTAATGATTTGCTGTTTACTCTTTAGCTTATCATTCTGTCGAGACCCGTTAACTTGCCATAGCGTGCCAGCAATAAAGCTGAGTATCACCGCACTGTAAGCAATAAAGGCTTGTTTGGGATCGATTCCCCAAAACATCTCATGGCCACTTAAATATAGGCACAGGACAAACGGAATTAGCCCCATATAACCGAGTGTTTTCCAAGTTTTCACGAGCGCTCCTAATGTCAATGAATAGCCTCTATTGGGGGAACTTGCTAAAGGCTTTGCCATGCTCCGGATTGGCAGCTTCCCCTGGGCACAGAAATCTATACGTGGGTGAGTGACATTTAGATCAAAGCAATGAAAGAAGTGATCGTTTGTTAATAAAAGCGCGTATGTTTAACAGAGATGATTGGTATGACATAGGGGGTGTTAAATTGAAAAACAATTTAGATATAAAGCGCAGTTTATTAATTTTTAACAAAATTATAAGCAAAGGTGAGTGCGACAATGGGCGCTGTATTTTAGAAGGAATGACAGCTTGGTATGATTTTGACGGGTATACCTGCTACTTAGGCTTCAATGAAGTGACCTTAACCTTACTCTTTCATGGCAAGTATCATATCGACTCACCATCAAAGGACTCATTAGCCGCATTTGAAAAAAAATTATCACAATTTAACTAGAGTAACGTCAATTGAATAGAGTTAACCCGAAATCATTACTTCACAGTAAGTGGACCAAGGTTCAAATTGAAAACAAAGAGAAACACTTTGTGATTATTCAAGTTGAACAGGATGAGAACCATAAAGTGGTGGAGTGCATCATCCAGGCGGTCATGAATCAAAAAGAGTATTCGATTAACTGGCGAGATCTTAAAAACGTGGCATTTTGGCGCCAAGGCTGGCAGTAAGGCGAGTTTCGCTCACCTTACTGCCGTTTTGATTATAGTTCGACACGTTCGCCATTATATAATCCACGTATTAAGGCGTTGTCCTGTATCAAGAGTATCTCACCAGAGTTGCCATTTTTAATGCTGGAATCGACAGCGAGCACTTTGTTGTTAAACAGTCCCAATACTTGCTTCTGGGAGGTGTGCCCTACAACCACACGACTCACCTTGAAGTAGCTGAGGATTTTATCGAGTTCAGTCTCGTCAAAATCAGGCTTGAAATAGCCTCTAAACCAAGTAGGGCCATTGCTCAGAAAGAGAAAATTAAGTAGAGGATCTTGTTTCAACTCTTCTTTTGATTTGTCGATATTGGCGCGATATAAAGTGTTAGCTTTATCGAGCGTTAGCTCACGTTCAATCCATTCACTACTGATCCCGCCATGGAGAAACAAAGAGTCATTGATTTTCACTACGGTGTTTTTACTGCGAAGCCATTGACCTATCTCACTGCTGTTGTCATACAGCTCATCATAGGGGCGATTTAGCAGCTTTTCCGCCACTTGATAACGCTCGTTGACATAACGTAAGTCACCGCGCATGACCATCTGCTCATGATTGCCCATCAACAGGTGCAATTTACCGCCAGCTTCACTGGCTTGTTTATCTAGTTTGTACATAAACCACAGCACTTCATTGATTTGATGGCCACGGTCAAACATATCACCCGTCATGACCATATGGCCGTCACCGAAAGCCCAATCACTGTTTTGGTCGATGATTTTTTGATTCTTTAACAGTTGAATCAACACATCGTACTGACCATGAACATCACTTAATGCCACAATCTTTTTTATACCACTATAGCTATCAGGATGAATGATTTTGGCATCAATACTGAGTGTTGGCTCTGGCAGCTCGCCGCAATTAAGTGGACGTTTGAGTTGATTGTTTATCACTGAGGTCGAGAGCAATTTATTATCACAGATCCAATAGGCATCTTGTTCACTTTGCTGGTTTTGCTCAGCGACTCCTTTATAGAACAAATAGGGGCCGTCATAGGGAGATGCTGTATTGCCAAAGATGGTATTTGAATCTTGGACTGATGCGAATACTAAAAGTAAACTAATCAAGCTTAATGTTATTATTTTTTTCAATGTCTTGGCTCGTCGTTATGTTTATTATTGATGCCAGCTAAAATGCTTTTCTGTTATCCCTCATTAAAGGTGATGTCACTGCGAGAAGTGATGATTGCTCGCAAGTTACCCCTCCTTATAGAAGACCTTTGATGTGCCATTTAGCTTCCATGCTGTTATTTTCTATTGGACAGAATACTAGCATTTTCTGCAATCGGGCTTCTAGGCGAAAGCCGTTGATAGATATAGAAACGATGTAAAAACGAGGTAGAGTTAACGGCTTATTTTCATTTTACGAGGCTGTTTGTACTGTCGCGGAGGTACAAGCTGACACTGAAGGTTCTAACTTAAATAAGCGGCTTTACTTAACTATTGACTCTGTTTCGCGTACTTTATGGACAAGTTAAATATGGATAATTACTCGTTAATTTAGATGATTAAGGATGATATATGAATAAATTCGCATTAGTGCTGCTGCTGTTGTTAGTTGGCATGATTAGTCAGTTTAATAAGGTTAGCGCCAAGGAGTTTACTCAGGTCTCGTCACTGAAAGTCACCACTTTATCGACCATGCTTGCCAGTAGCGGTATTGGCGAATGGGGTTACTCTGCACTTATCGAGGTTGATGGTCATAAAATTCTGTTTGATACAGGTAACCGCCCCGAGACAGTGCTGCAAAATGCTCGGGAGTTAGGCATTGACCTATCTGATGTCGAAGATGTGATCTTAAGTCATAATCATGGCGATCATACCGGCGGTCTCATATCGTTGACTAAGGCACTGCGTAAACAAAATCCCAACGCATTGAGTCGAATTCATGTAGGTAAAGGAATATTCAGTCAGCGGGCTAATAGCAGTAATTCTATTTTGAAAACGCGAGATGAACTCATGGCTTTGGGCAGTGAGTTTATTGTCTATGAACAGCCTACTGAGATTTTCCCTGGCGTTTGGTTAACAGGCCAAGTGCCGAGAGTTCACCCTGAGAAGAACTGGGGCGGAAAGGGAAAAATAGTCACTGAAAAGGGATTAATCGAAGACAATATTCCTGAAGATCTTTCTCTCGTCATAGATAGCATTGATGGTTTTGTACTGATTTCGGGCTGTGGTCATGCGGGGATTATCAATACGATGGAACATATTACAGCGCATATCCACCCTGGGAAAATTACCACTGCCATTGGTGGCTTTCATCTGGTGTTTGCATCTGATGAACACTTAGCGTGGACGGCAACTAAACTGCAATCTTTCGGACTGAATAAGATGATAGGCGCTCATTGTACAGGTATCGATGCACTGTATACCTTACGTGGATTACTAAACTCTGACAGACAGCACATGGTGGTGGGGTCCGTCGGCGATGAGTTCTCTTTAAAAGAGGGAATAAAGGCGGGTTATATTGCCCATTAGCCGGGTGAGCCAACCTTGTTTTGTTACCTTGAAATGAAGGCTGGTTACATTCTCTGATTTGGTTAATTTGGCTTACTTTGTATTAAGTTGAACATTTGAAAGCCTTATCAGTATTGTTATCTATCACTTGCAGTGGGCGTATGTGCAAATACTTCAGCGAATCGCCGTGAATCCATCCGTGGAGGCTCAACGATGGCCTCCATGCCATCAACGTTTGCTGCCGCATCTACACTTGGTCATTTTTCTCTTCGATTTGGCTTGTGATGTAGTACTTTGTATTTGCACTTCTCCGTGTTCTCTGTGTCCTCCGTGGTGAAAGCTGTTAGCCTTTGAATGAAGATTGATTACATTTTCCGGTTTAGTTCATTTGAATTATTGGTATTGGGTGAGTTTTTGAAGGTCAGCCCTTCATTGCTGCTTATCGCCTCCAGCGGGGTATGTGCAGACACTTCAGCGAATCGCCGTAAATCCATCCATGGAGGCTCGACGATGGCATCCATGCCATCAACGTTCGCAGCCGCACCTACACCTGCTGATTTTAAGCAAGAGTATCTCTTCGATTTAACTTTACTTGATAACGTTCAGTAACTCATTTCTGCCCCAAAGTTGGCTAGCCTTCGAATGAAGACTGATTACATTTTCTGTTTTGGCTTTTGGCTGAGTTGGTATTGGGGATGTGTGTGAAGGTCTCACCTTCATGGTTGTTTATTGCCTCCAGCAGGGTATGTGCTGCTACTTCAGTGACACGACACGAGTATATCCCTATAGTCTCGGCCGTGACGTCCATGTCACGGACGGTCACTGCCGCATCTACACCTGATCATCTATCTCTTCGATTTGGCTTTACTTGGTAGGGG
>OJDH01000330.1_pt1 | contig 24299 bp, 18 predicted proteins | sample 1592761 | NCBI WGS metagenome assembly OJDH01 (sample SAMN05416855, study PRJEB24817) | seawater metagenome | isolation source: Sea water | place: Canada:Atlantic | collected 2013-11
GTAATGACACCCTGAGGGGGCGCAGCGCTGAGGATGATTACTACTTTAACCGGGGTGATGGTCAGGACTCGGTTTATGAGGAAGGGGGTCATGACCGGATAATCTTTGGTGAGGGGGTTAGTGCTGCTGATGTGCGCCTGACCCCGACCAATGACGAGATTATTCTGCAGTTACTGGATGCCGGTGAACTGACAGGGGATCAGATTACCCTGCAGAATGCATTGAACACAGCGAGCAAACAGATCGAAGTGCTGGTCTTTGCCGATGGCAGTGAAGTTCTGTTGTCTACCTTGCTGGAAGGGCCGCTATCGACCTATGGTACGGACAATAATGACAGTGCTCTGACGGGGGGAGATGATCGAGAGAACATCATTTACGGTTACGGTGGTACTGATACCCTGAACGGCCATAGCAAGACAGATACCCTTTATGGAGGCGAGGGTAACGACAGGCTGAACGGTAATGGTGGCGATGACCATCTGTATGGAGAGGCGGGTACGGACAGACTTTACGGAGGTGCCGGGTCTGATAGTTACTACTTCAGCCGTGGTGATGGGTGGGATACCCTGTACGAGGTGGCGGATACTGATGGTATCGATGTCGATCGAATTATCTTTGGCGAGGGGATTGCCCCGGAAGACGTGTATCTGTCCAGCAATAACCGCAACACGAATGGACTGTCGTCAGCGCTGTATATTCGTTTGTTGGACGATGGTGAGCCAACGGACGAGGGCATCAATATTTCCAAAGGGCTGAGTGATGCTAGTCGCCGGGTAGAAGTACTGGAATTCAGTAACGGTGAAACCCGCCTGATTACCGATCTGCTGGCTCAACCACTGGAGTTCCATGGAGGTGATGGCAATGACACCTTCAAGAGTGATTATAACTGGTCCGCCATCTTTGACGGTGGCAAAGGGGCTGACGTGCTCCATGGCGGTAACCTGGCGGACGAATACTACTTTGCGCGAAGTGATGGTCAGGACACACTGAGTGATCTGGGTGGTAACGACCGGATTACCTTTGGCGAAGGTATCAGCAAAGAAGACCTGCTGGTGACCGGTGTCGGTGAGTCCCTTGTTATACGGCTGAAGCAGGACGGCGTCTTTACTGATGATCAACTGACAATCTCCAGCGGGCTAAATAACACCGATGTGCGGGTTGAGCTGTTTGAATTTGCAGATGGCAGCGAAGTTGCGCTGAATGACCTGCTGGAATCTCCCCTGTACCAGCATGGTGGTGAGGGAGTGCAGAGCCTGGTTGGCGGTACCGGCTGGCAGAACGTGTTCGAGGGCGGTACCGGCGATGACCACCTGTACGGCTCCACCGAAGCGGATACCTACGTGTTCAACCGGGGCGATGGTCAGGATACCGTGAATGAAGTGGATAATGCCGAGGGTGTTATTGACCAGATTCGTTTTGGTGACGGGATAAGCCAGAGCGATGTCCGGCTGTTCCGGGTGCTCGGGCATGACTCTGATGACCAGCGTAACGTGATTGTAAAACTGTATGAAAATGGTGAAGCAACCGGTGATCAGCTGATCCTGACCGGCGGAGCCAGCGAGGCGGGCTACCTGGTTGAGCGGCTGGTGTTTGCCGACGGCAGTGAAGTGGCGTTGTCGGACATGGTGATGGAGAACCATGATTACGACCATTTCGTACACAATACAACGTTGAAAGGGTTAGACGGTTACCACAATGCCTATTATGGCAACAGTGGTAATGACACCCTGAGGGGGCGCAGCGCTGAGGATGATTACTACTTTAACCGGGGCGATGGTCAGGACTCGGTTTATGAGGAAGGGGGCCATGACCGGATAATCTTCGGTGAAGATGTATTGCCCACCGGTGTGAAATTGGTGAGCAGCGGCGATAACCTGGTCGTGCAGTTGTGGGATGGGAATGTACTGAGCGGTGATAGCATTACGTTATATGGCGCTCGTACTGACGAAAGCAAACAGGTCGAAACCTTTGAGTTTGTTGATGATACAACGATCTCGCTGGTAACACTGATCGCTCAGTCGGAGGACCCATTGCTTTAATGCATTAATAGCTAGCACTAAAAAACCCACTATCCAGTCTGGATAGTGGGTTTTTTTATGCCTGATTTTCAGCGTACCTTGGCCCCACGCTGCGGATTAAAGCCGTTAATCGCCAGCAAACTGAACACCAGCGTACATACCAGAGTAATCGCCAGCGGCTGCAGTGCCAGTTTGAGATAGAGCGCGTGGCGCACCAGCTCGACGGCGTGGGTGAAGGGGTTGAGCTGGCACAGCCAGTACAGCCATTCGCTGGACTCCTGCATCTTCCACAGTGGGTAGAGGGCGGAGCTGAGGAAGAACATCGGAAAGATGACGAAGTTCATCACCCCGGCGAAGTTCTCCAGCTGGCGGATCCAGGTGGAGATAAACAGCCCCAGTGCGCCGAGCAGCAGGGCGACCAGTACCAGCGCGGGCAGTACGGTAAAGTAGCCTGCCAGCGGTGGCTCAACCCCGACCAGCCGGGCGGCCAGCAAGAAGGCGTATACCTGCGCCAGTGAAATCAGCGCAATCGACAGCAGTTTGCAGCAGAGTAAAAAAGGCCGCGGTAGCGGGCTCATCAGCAGCACCCGCATACTGCCCATCTCCCGGTCGTACACCATCCCCAGGCTGCTTTGCATGCCGTTAAACAGCAGAATCATGCAGCACAGGCCCGGCGCGATATACACCTCGTAGGTGATGTAAGTTTCGTAGGGTTCGATAATAGCGATGCCCAGCGCGGCCCGAAACCCGGCGGCGAACACCACCAGCCAGAGCAGCGGGCGCACCAGGGCGCTGAAAAAGCGGCTGCGCTGGCTGATAAAGCGCAGAAACTCGCGGCTGAGGATGCCCTGAAAACAGTACCAGTATTGCTGGGTCTGGGCGGATATCATGCGACCTCCTGGCCGGTGATGGTGGTGAACAGATCGGCCAGATTGTGGCATTGCTGGGCCGCACAGAGCGCGCCGCCCTGGGCATCGGCCAGCAACTGGCCTTTGTGTAGTAGCAGAACCCGGTCATTGAGGTCGATCTCGTCGATCAGGTGGGTGGCCCAGAGTACGGTCAGCTGTTGCTGCTGACACAGCTGGCGCACATGCCGGGTTAGCGCCTGGCGGGTTTGTGGGTCCAGCCCGACGGTGGGTTCGTCCAGTAGCAGCACACTGGGTTGATGCAGCAGGGCGCGGGCGATTTCCAGCCGCCGACGGTGGCCGCCATTGAGGCTACGCACGGTATCGTTGAGCCGGTCGGCCATGGCCATGCGTTCTAGTTCCTCGCTGATGCGCTGTTGCAGCAACGGGCCTGCCATACCATGCAGACGACCATGGTAACGCAGGTTTTGCGCCACGGTTAAATCGAGGTCCAGAGTGCTTTGCTGGAAGACCACACCGAGCTGGCGCATCACGGCGGCCGGGTGCTGGCGCAGGCTCTGATCGTTGATCTGAATTTCGCCCTGCTGCAGGGCATAAAGCCGGGTCAGCAGGGCGAACAGGGTACTTTTACCGGCACCGTTAGGTCCCAGCAGGGCGTTAAAGCCCCCCGCAGTGAGCTGAAAGCTGACATCGGTCAGCGCCTGGCGTTTGCCATAGTGAAAGTTGAGATGTTGCGCACAGATACTCATCAGGGCAGCACCACCACACCCCAGGGGTAGCGGCCTACTTTGATCGACTTGGTGACTTTCAGCGCGTTTACATCAATCACCGACACATCACCGCTGACGCCATTGGTGGTCAGCATCAGGCTTTGATCGGCATTAAACGCCATATGCCAGACCCGGCGGCCAACCAGCAGGTAGTCGAGGATTTCAAAGGTTTTCGCATCCACCACGGCGATATGGTTGGCTGGACCCAGGGCAACAAATGCATAACGGCCATCGTCGGTCAGTTTGATTCCCACCGGCTGGACTTTGTCCGGGTGTACGCCACGGATTTTAAACGTCAGCTTATGGCTGATTGCCCGGCTGTCGGTGTCGATCACTGCTACCGTGCCGCCGATCTCTGAAGAGGCCCAGACAGTTTTACCATCTTTGCTGAATTCCACATGGCGGGGGCGCTGATCCACCAGGGTGTTATCGACCAGTTCAAAGGTGGTGGTATCGATCCAGTGCAGCATATTGGTGGTTTCGCTGGTGTTGATCGCCCAGCGACCATCCGGGCTAATGGCCATCCCCTCGGGCTCGACGCCCACATCAATCTGCGCCAGAACCTCTTCAGTCTGAGTATCGACCACGGTGACCAGCGCGTCATCTTCGTTGGCAATATACAGGTGGTGGTCATTGGGGTGCAGAGCGAACTGTTCCGGGTCTTCACCGGAGGGGAGTTCGGCGATGATCTGGCGGGTTTTTACATCCATGATCTGCACGGTGTCGGAGTCTGAGGCGCAGATATACAGCTTGCTGCCATCTCTGGAGGGGGTGATGCCCCGTGGCCGTTCGCCGACTTCAAGCGTCTCGGTGACGGTCATGCTGTCCAGGTCGATCAGCGACAGGGTGTTGTCTTTCTCATTGGAAACCCAGGCGGTGGCGGCATGGCTGTTCAGGCTGGTGAACGCCAGCGGTAGTATCAGCGACAGCGCAAGGCAGAGAGGTTTAGGTGTCATGGTTGGTTCCTTGCAGGTCAGGGTGCACAGCGCACTTCAGGTTTGTCGAAGCCCAGGGTGTCCAGTTCATTGGTCGGGTGAAGAAAACCGGGCTGAGGGGATTGGGACACCAGCGCACGCGGGTGTACCAGTGGAATAGGCTGGCGCAGCTGGCCGCTCCAGGGGCGGAAGCTTAGTTTGCGGCCTTTAAACGCGGCCAGCTGGAACTGATCTCCACGCAGGTAGGCTGTCAGGGTTTGGCTATCGGTGCTGCCGGTGCGGGTGACGGCTTCGGCAATTGAACGCACGGCGGCCCAGCTGGCGTAATCGGTGCTGGTCATCCAGCGGCCGGTCAGTTTGTCGAAACGCGATTGCAGCTGGGCCGCACCCCACTGTTCGACCACCCGGTGCCAGGCAACAGGGGTCAGCCCCTGGGTGCCGACCACTGGCCTTGGCAGCCAGGTATTGAACGGCACATATTCGCCAAAGTCGCCCCGTTCATCGGCCACCACGACCACATCGTAGTCCTCACCCTGGGTAAACAGCGGCAGCTCTTTCTGTGCCGTGCGGCGCAAGTCCGTATCAAAACTCCAGACTTTCTCGGCGACAACTTTTGCCCCGAAGCGTTTGGCTGCGCGCTGGATAGACTCGGCGTAGCGAATATCTTCCGGCTGCTGGCCGCGAATCAGCAGCCAGCGCTGCAGCCGTTTGGCTTTCAGCCACTGGCCCAGTGCATCGGCCAGCATCGCCCGGCTGGGCAGGGTGTGCAGCAGGTTGGATTTACAGCTTTTGCGCAGGGCGTTGGCCGGGCTGCCTGCGTTAAAAATCAGTGCCTGTTCACCCAGCTGGTTGCTCAATTGTTGCAGGGCGGCAGCGGGCATATTGGCAACAAACAGTCGCTGACCCGCTGTAAACGCCTGGCGGGCCTGGTCCAGCATCACTGTACTGGAGGCCGCCTGATAAGGGTGTAGTTGATAGCGCTGATTCAGAAAACGTCCGGTGGTGTTGCTGTCTTTAATCGCCAGCTCGCTGCCGCGCAGGCCGCTGTCAGCCGGTTCCGGCAGGATGTTGGAGAGTACCGGGCCACGGTCGGGCTGGTACTGCAGATAGGTAATATCCACCGTTAGCGGTGGCCTGGCTGCCAGGGCAGCGGTGCTGAGCAGTAAGCCCGTCAGCGTAATTAAAGGTCGCAGCATAGTGTTGTTCTTATTCTGGTTTTAGCCCCAGCTTAGGCTGCCTGGCGGGTGGGGGGTATATGAAAAAGGTACTGATCAACCAGTACCGAAGTCGTAGTCGGCAGGGTGCAAAGCGGGTTTTTTAATGAGGTTTGAGCGCTCGCCAGGCCGAAGGCGCTGGGTGCAAAGTCGTAGGCAGTCAGTGCTCAAGTCGTATATTGAATGTATGGGCGCTGGTTAGCATGGGGGTTCTACTTATTGTCGTTAATACGAGGCGCGTTATGAAACTGTTAAAGCCGCTGGCCTGTGCGGGCCTGATCTCCCTTCTGACCCTGTCTGCTGTGGCGCAGGCCAAAGGCGATCTGACCCGCCGCCCGCAAAAACTGCCGGACCTGGTAATGGGCAGTGATGAGTCGGATTATTCGATGTCGCACAAACGCTACGAATTGGAAACCGGCACCGCTTATAAACTGGCGATCATCTCCAACGGCCAGAAAGAATACGCCCTGCAGGCCCCGGAATTCTTCGCCTCTATTTACCTGCGAAAAGTAGAAGCAGGGGGGATGGAAATTAAAGCCGGAAGCCTGACCGAACTGGAATTTGAAGACGCCGCTGAAGCCGAGATTTACTTTGTGCCGATCAAATCCGGTGAGTTCGAATTCGTGATGGACGGGCTGGAAGTGAAGGGCATGAAAGGGGTATTCAGCGTTAAATAAGACGGGAAGGGCATCGCGAGCAAGCTGGCTCCTACGGTGTATTACCCGGCGTAGGAGCGAGCTTGCTCGCGATCAGATTTGTTGTGGGACAGCTGCCTCACAGGTATGCCAATTACCATTTCGCGTAGCGCAGTACAAACCTGCAGGTTACGACGCTCTTAAAAGTCGCCGACTGTGAATGGCACGGAAATAGCCATCTGGCGCGCCAGCAGGCAAGGCCATAATCAGAAACCGGTATGACCTGGCTGCGATAGCCCATTGCGGACTGGCAGGTGGTCATCTTAACAGGCTTCGTCATGCCCCTGACTATGCATTCCCACATGGAACATGGGAACGAGAGTGATCGCCAGCAAGCTGGCTCCTACGAAGTATTGTTCAGTGTAGGAGCGCGCTGCTACATCAGAGCGCCGAATAACAAAGGCTTAGCCCCCGGTAAAACTACTACCAACGAACTAACTGTTGACCGCCAAAGTACGATTTCGGCCACCGCTTGCTCTGCCTATCATCGTTACATGTGCTGCAGAACCTGATCGGTACATGCTGTTGCCGCAGGTTCAGGTTCTGCACAAAGCAATACTGCTAAACAGATTTGAATAACAATAACGGGTGCTTCCTGATGGTAAATAAAAAGAATCTTGCAGGCCTTTCAGCCGCGACGTTACTGGGTGTAGTGCTGGTCGGTCAGGCCTGGGCACATGGTGATGTAACGCCGCAAGCCGTGGCAACCGAAGGATTGACTGCCCTGGGTGAAGAATGGGTGGATGAGAACCCGTACCGCAAACCGTCAGCCGAATATGACAAAGCGGTCGAAATTGGCTCCTCGGCCTACACCCAGAACTGTGCCCGCTGCCACGGTCTGGAAGCGATCTCCGGTGGTATCGCTCCTGATCTGCGTGAGCTGGAATCGGATTTCGATGGTGATGAATGGTTCCAGTATCGGGTGCGTAACGGTGCGGTGCGTGATGGTGCGGTGTACATGCCGAAGATGGCGGATTATCTGAGTCAGGAAGCACTCTGGGCGATTCGCAGTTATGTCGAGTCCCGTCGTGAAGAGATGTAAGCGCCAGCTGGCGCTAGCGACACTCTGCCTGGCTGCGGCCGGGCAGGTGGAGGCACGTTATTACGATGAAGTGATCGATACCGGTTACATTCGAATCGGCGCTTATCGTGACTTCCCGCCGTACTCCTTTGAACAGGATAGCCAGCCTGCCGGGGTCGATATTGATGTCGGTAAACGGATTGCCAGCGCGCTGGGTGTCAAGTTCCAGGTGCACTGGATCACCCCTGATGAGAATCTGGGTGATGATCTGCGTAACCATGTCTGGAAAGGCCACTATCTGGATAAAGACCCGGATACTCCATTGGCCCGTAAAACCCTCGCCGATGTGATGATGCGGGTACCCTATGACCGTGACTACGCCTATATGCAGGAGTCGACAGGTGAGCTGACCAATGAGCAGGTGGTACTGTTTGGCCCCTATCAACGTGAAAGCTGGCGCATTGCTTACGACAGTCAGAAAATCGATGAAGTCAGTACCGTGGCGGTGTTTCAGTATCACCCCATTGGCACCGAAGTCGACAGCCTGCCTGCGTTCTATCTGACCTCGGCGTTTGCCGGTCGGCTGCGGAAAAACACCCACCATTACCCCTCCATGCCAGCCGCCTTTACGGCGATGAAAAACGGCAAGGTTGATGCGGTGATGGGTATGCGTGCCGAGGTGGACTGGCAACTGCACCAGAATGGTGACAGCCGCTACAAAGTCGGTGAAAACGGCTTCCCGATGATGGGTAAGCAGAAATGGGACCTGGGCATGGCGGTCAAGCAGACCTATCGCCAGCTGGGTTACGCGGTGGAAGAGGTGGTGGATGGCCTGGTTCGCAGCGGTGAGATGGAAAAGATCTATCAGAACTATGGGCTGACCTACGAAAAACCGGGGTTGTACCAGGCGCTGGACTAGCGTGTAGGCCTGTTCATCAGACCCCGATAATCAGGAGAGGGATATGGCTAAACGGACGATGAGTGCTGTGCTCGGTACCATGCTGCTGGCGGCATCACTGTTAAGCAGTGGAGCGACAGGAGCGGCTACGAATACAGCACAGGCTGACCCGCTGAACTCGCCGATGTGGGACTACAATCGGCAGATTTTCCTCGGCCAGATGCCCTGGCAGTTTGATGCGCGAGTACAGGTGAGCGCACCGCCGTTTGCCGAAGACCCGACCCAGGTACCGATTACGGTAGACGCCAGCGCGCTGGGCAGTGAGATCGACAAGGTCATTGCCTGGGCAGACTTCAATCCGATCCAGCATATCTTTACCTGGTATCCTGGCGACAAGGTTAAACCACGGGTGTCGCTGCGGATTAAAGTGCAGCAGGCCACGCCGGTACGGGCCGCCGTGCTGACTCGTGATGGCGTCTGGCATGTGGGCGGTGTGCAGCTGGAAGCGGCTGGAGGTGGTTGTACTGCACCCAGTACTGGCAATGCTGACCCTTACTGGGAGAGCCATCTGGGCGAGGTCGCCAGCCGTCGATTTGGCAGTGAAGGCAGCAGCCGTTATCGCTTTAAAGTGATCCATCCGATGGATACCGGGCTGGTGAATAATATCCCTGAGTTCTTTCTTGAGCAGCTGGAGCTGCGTGACAGCGCAGGGGAGGCGGTGGTGAAGATGCAGCTGTATCCGCCGGTCAGCGAAAATCCGGTGTTTACCTTTGATCTGAGCAACAGCACGGGCCAGCACCAGTTGTGGCTGCGCGATAACAGCGGCAACGAATTTGAGCAGGCCCTGTAAGGAGGCGGTGATGTTGAGACCAACAGTACGATCCTGGATGCTGTCACTGGCTGGGCTGGGACTTTCGCTGGCCAGCCTGTGTACGGCAGCGCAGACGTTTGACTACCAGCTGGCACCGCAGCAGATCGCCCCCGGCACCTGGGTGCTGCAGGGAAAAATGCAGGATTTCAGCCGCAAAAATGGCGGCAATATTGTAAATACCGGCTTTGTGGTGACAGAGCAGGGGGTGGTGGTGTTTGATACTGGGCCCTCCCACCGATACGGCAAGGCGCTACGGGCGGCGATTGCGAAGATTACTGATCAGCCGATTGTGCATGTGCTGAACAGCCATCATCATCCGGACCATTTCCTCGGTAATCAGGCCTTTGCGGATAGCACGATCTGGGCGCTGCCGGGCACCGGCCAGAAGATTGCCCAGCAGGGCGGGGCTTTTGCCGACAATATGTACCGACTGGTGGGTGACTGGATGCGCGATACTGATGTGCAGCTGCCCCACAAGCCGCTGGAGATGGACACCCTGACACTGGGTAGTCACCGGTTCCGGTTTTACCCGATGACCGGCCACAGCGGTGCTGATCTGCTGATGCTGGATGAGTCGACCGGGGTGCTGTTTGCCTCCGATATGGTGTTTTACCAGCGCGCACTGACCACCCCGCATACTCCCGGACTGGATGTCTGGCAGCAGGATATGGCCCGTATTGAGGCGATTCCCTATCGCCAGCTGGTGCCCGGCCATGGCCCGATTGTGCAGGACCGGGCGGCGACAGCCCAGATGCAGGATTATCTGGCCTGGCTCGATAGCACCTTTCGGAGTGCTGCTGAGCAGGGCCTGAGTATGATTGAATTGATGGCCATGCCATTGCCTGGCCGGTTTGCTGAAATCCGCCTGAGCCGCGCAGAATTTGCCCGTTCCGTGGTGCACTTATACCCACGTTACGAGGACGCCGCGTTTTAACGTGCTGGCAACATGCTCGTTGCCTCGCCCTGGTGCGGGGCTTTTTTTCGTCCGCGCTAAGGGATATCGGCTTTGGCTACGGCAGGGTTGTAGGGGTCGTACTACCAAGGGAGGAAAAAATTGACCCCGCTGATCAATGTTACCCGCGGTGTGAATTCACAAGAATGAGGTACAGGTTGGGCGTTCGCCCGATAACAATAAAAATTCGTCGAGGAGACAGTGATGAGTAAATTTGGCCGTGGTACGGGCTTCGCCATCACCGCGTTGGTCGCAGGCATGTCAGTGGCAGGTATGTCCTGGGCAGGAGTGACCGATAAAGATATTCTGAATGACCAGATGACCACCGATGATGTGGTGTCCAATGGTCTGGGCCCTAAAGGTCAGCGCTTCAGCCCGCTGAAACGGGTGAACACGGATACAGTAAAAGATCTGCGTCCGGTCTGGTCTTTCTCCTTCGGCGGTGAAAAACAGCGCGGACAAGAGTCCCAGCCGATGGTGAAAGATGGCGTTATGTACGTCACGGGCTCTTATTCCCGAGTATTCGCCATCGATGTGAAAACCGGTGATGAGCTGTGGCAGTACGATGCCCGCCTGCCCGATGGCATTATGCCCTGTTGTGATGTTATCAACCGTGGTGTGGCACTGTTCGGTGATCTGGTCATCTTCGGCAGCCTGGATGCCAAGCTGATCGCGCTGAATGCGAAAACCGGCAAGGTGGTCTGGAAGAAGAAAGTCGCTGACTACAAAGCCGGTTACTCGCTGACCGCCGCACCGTTGCTGGTGAACGGCAAAGTGATTACCGGGGTCTCCGGCGGTGAATTTGGCGTGGTGGGCAAAGTTGAAGCCTACGATGCCAAAACCGGCAAGCTGGCCTGGAGCCGGCCAACGGTTGAAGGCCACATGGGCTATATCTGGAAAGATGGCAAGAAAACCGAAAACGGCATTTCCGGTGGCGCGCCAGGTAAAACATGGCCGGGCGATCTGTGGAAAACCGGTGGTGCAGCGCCATGGCTGGGCGGCACCTATGATCCAGACGTTAACCTGCTGTTCTTCGGCACCGGTAACCCGGCGCCCTGGAACTCCCACCTGCGCCCGGGTGATAACCTGTTCTCCTCCTCCCGTCTGGCGATTAACCCGGATACCGGCAAGATCGTCTGGCACTTCCAGACCACGCCAAATGATGGCTGGGATTACGATGGCGTAAACGAAGTTGTATCGTTTGATTACAAAGCCAATGGTAAAACCATCAAGGCGGCAGGTACCGCTGACCGTAACGGTTTCTTCTACGTACTGAACCGTGAAAACGGTGAGTTTATCCGCGGCTTCCCGTTTGTCGATGAGATCACCTGGGCCAAAGGACTGGATAAAAACGGTCGGCCGATCTACAGCGAAGCGCACCGTCCAGGCAATCCGGCTGCGTCTGCTAATGGTAAAAAAGGTACATCGATTCGTGCCGTACCGTCCTTCCTGGGGGGTAAAAACTGGATGCCGGTCTCCTACAGCAAAGACAGTGGCCTGTTCTATGTACCGTCCAATGAGTGGGCGATGGATATCTGGAACGAGCCGGTATCCTACAAAAAAGGCGCGGCTTACCTGGGTGCTGGCTTCACGATCAAATCATTGAATGAAGATTACATCGGCGTGCTGCGCGCAATCGATCCGAAAACCGGTGAAGAGAAATGGCGCTATAAAAACTACGCACCACTGTGGGGCGGCGTGCTGTCCACCGCTGGAAACCTGGTCTTCATGGGGAACCCGGAAGGCTACCTGATGGCATTTGATGCCAAAACCGGTGAGATGAAATACAAGTTCAACACCGGTTCCGGCATTGTCGGTTCACCAATCACCTGGGAGATGGGTGGTGAGCAGTACATCTCAGTTGTTTCCGGCTGGGGTGGTGCAGTACCGCTGTGGGGTGGTGAAGTGGCTAAACGAATTAAGCATCTGAATCAGGGTGGCAGTGTCTGGACCTTTAAACTGCCAGAGTCCTGAGTAAGCGCGCTATAACGCTAGCGCTTGATCTACGATGATTTGACCGGGCCTTTGGGCCCGGTTTTTTTGTCTGTGAGCGCTGGCTCAGGGAGCGATAAGCGACGGCGGTTCCGAGCACTGGGCGGCGGTGTTATGGGCCTGGTCGAGCCAGAACTCGAAGGGTTGATTGAAGTTATTGATCAGCTGAGTGCTGTAGCTCAGCCAGCAGCGTTGTTCGGTGTCACTGGCGGCAATAATATCTGGCAGGCTGCATGTGATCCGCTGGCCAATCTGTTTCAGCGCTGCCGGGCTTTTCAACCGGGTGAGGATGGCAAACGCGTTGTCGTCTACCCGGGCGGCCAGATCATTGTCGCGAATATGTAACTGTAAGGTGTGAGCAACGCCTTTCAGCACCGTTGCGGCCAGCGCTGTGCCCTGTTGTTCACGTAACCGGTTCAGGCCGTTGAGCTGCAGATAGACCAGCCCCAGTGCTTCCCGGTTATGCCGGGCCAGGTTGACTCGCTGTGTGGCCATGGCGAGAAACCCGGGCAGGTTGGTCAGCCCTGTCTGATCATCGCAGGCGGCCAGCTGGCGGATCTGATCGTACTGTTGCACCAGTAACAGGTCAGTTTCGATGCTTTCTTTCTGCTGATTTATCAGCGCCAGCAGGGTATTACTGTAGTGGGTGGGGGCAAAGTCCAGCAGGCACAGCGTGCCAAAGCTTTTGCCGTCTGGCCAGTAGGCAGGGGTAGCCAGGAATGAGGCGAATAGTGGGCTGGGTTGCATGCTCTGTGTCAGCCAGTCGGGGTGCTGCCCTTTGTTGGCAAAGTACAGCAGGCTGTTACGGGTCAGTGCCTGGTTGCTGAGTGCTTCGGTGCAGGCAGACAGCAGAGCCCCGGCGCTATAAGGGTTTGCTTTGTGCTGGGAGGCGACGGCGATCTGATGCCCCTGATTGCGTCGCTGTACAATCAGGCAAACGGGGGTGTTGAACAACTGGGCAGTCAGATCAACAGCTTTCTGCCAGCGGGCTAGCGGGGTGATCTGCTGTTCGGTATCCAGTAGCCATTGATCTGCATGTGGCATAAGACTTTCCCCGCTATCTGACAGGCTCAGACGTAATTGTACCAAAGTTGTAGGCACAGGCTTTCTGCCAGTATAGACAGTGGTTGCAGTGCAGGCAGGCCAGCGCAGGTGAAAACAGGTAGAATGAGCGCTTAATCTGATTTTCGGAGTTTTACCTTGTCGTTTGATAGCCTGGGCCTTGATAGCCGCCTGCTCAAAAGTATCTCTCATCTGGATCTGACGGAACCGACAGAAATTCAGCAACGTGCCATTCCGGTGGCGCTGCTGGGTCATGATCTGATTGCATCTTCGCGTACAGGTTCGGGTAAAACGCTGGCCTTCCTGTTACCTGCACTGCACCGGATGCTGCGTAACAAAGCGCTGAACCGTAATGACCCACGGGTGCTGGTGTTAACCCCCACCCGCGAGCTGGCCAACCAGGTATATGCGCAGCTGCGTACTGTGGTGCTTGGGACGCGCTATACCACGGCACGTATTGTAGGCGGTGAGAACTATAACGATCAGGTGAAGGCGTTGAGCCGCAATCCCGATGTGATTATTGCCACGCCAGGCCGACTGGTAAACCATCTGGATGAGCGCAGCCTGTTTCTGAACGGTCTGGAGCTGCTGGTGATGGATGAAGCCGACCGCATGCTGGACCTGGGCTTTGCCGATCAGCTGCGTCAGATTAATGCTGCTGCAGACCATCGCCGCCGTCAGACGCTGATGTTCTCGGCGACTCTGGACCATGCCGATATGAACGTGCTGGCACAGGAACTGCTCAAATCGCCAACCCGTGTGGCGGTGGGTGCCGGCAATGATCAGCATACTGATATTGCTCAGCGTTTCTATCTGAGTGATCACCTGGATCATAAACAGGCTCAGTTGCTGGCGATGCTGAAAGAGGCACAGCCTCGTCAGGCAATCGTCTTCACGGCGACCCGTGCTGATACTGACCGTCTGGCTGACCTGCTAAAAGGTGAGGGATACAGCACCGTGGCACTCAGCGGTGAGATGAACCAGGCTGAGCGTAACCGGATTATGGATGAGTTCAGTCGTGGCCGTAAGCAGCTGCTGGTCACGACGGATGTAGCCTCTCGTGGTCTGGACTTGTTGCATGTCAGCCACGTCTTTAACTTTGATATGCCCAAGCATACTGAAGAGTACGTGCACCGTATTGGCCGGACCGGGCGGGCGGGTTCCAAAGGCGATGCGATTTCGCTGGTAGGGCCGAAAGACTGGCAGAGCTTTAAGCGGATTGAAGCGTTTCTGCAACAGAAACTGAGCTTCAGTGTGCTGGAAGGGTTTGAAGGCAAGTTTAAAGGTTTGAAGCCGAAGAAGCCGCTGAAGCCTGTGGCCAAAGCAGGCCCGGCGAAAGGGAAGGGCGCTGCTCAGTCGGCTAAACCTAAAGGCCCTGAAGGAAAGAAAGTAGCCAACCGTCAGCGTAAAAAGCCAGCAGATGCGGGCGAGCAGGGTTTTGCACCGCTGCGTAAGAAAAAGCCTTCCTGAATATTCCCCTGGTATGTGCCTGTACTTGCGTGCAGGCCTGCTATCTATCGCGAGCAAGCTCGCTCCTACGCCATACAGAGTGCCAGACCTGATCGCTCGTAGGAGTCAGCTTGCTGACGACAATGAACCTATCAAATGATGTTATTTGCTGAATTTCAGGCACAAAAAAAGGAGCGCATCAGCGCTCCTTTTTTGTAACAGCAGGTCAGTCAGGCTTAGCCTTTCTGGTTAGCCATCTGTGCTTTGATCAGGTCACCGATGGTTGTTGGACCTTTGGTCTCAACTTCCTGGTTACGTACAGCGCTGATAGCCGCTTTCTCTTCAGCCTGGTCCTTCGCACGGATGGACAGGGTGATAGAGCGGTTACGGCGGTCTACGCCCATGATCTTAGCTTCAACAGCATCGCCAACGTTCAGGACAGTAGTCGCGTCTTCTGTACGCTCTGCAGCGATTTCAGATGCTTTCAGTGTCGCTTCGATGCCTTCAGCCAGCTCGATAGTTGCAGCACGTGCGTCAACGGCGATTACTTTACCGTTTACGATAGTGCCTTTCTCGTTAGCAGTTACGTACTCTGCAAACGGGTCGCTTTCCAGCTGTTTGATGCCCAGAGAGATACGCTCTTTCTCTGCATCGATAGACAGGATAACGGCTTCAACTTCTTCGCCTTTCTTGAACTGACGCAGGGCAGCTTCAGCATCCGCTTCCCATGTGATGTCAGACATGTGTACCAGGCCGTCCAGATCATTTTCCAGACCGACAAAGATACCGAAGTCAGTGATGGTTTTGATCGTGCCAACAACCTTGTCGTTCGCTGCGAATTTCTCAGCGAAAGTAACCCAAGGATTGCCAGTGCACTGCTTGATACCCAGGGAGATACGACGACGTTCTTCGTCAACATCCAGGATCATAACTTCCACTTCATCACCGATCTGAACGACCTTGGATGGGTGGATGTTTTTGTTAGTCCAGGACATTTCAGAAACGTGTACCAGACCTTCAACGCCGTCTTCGATAGATGCGAAGCAGCCGTAGTCAGTCAGGTTAGTGACACGCGCCTGTACCTTAGTACCGGATGGGTAACGCTGTTTGATCGCAGCCCATGGATCTTCAGACAGCTGTTTCAGACCCAGAGAGATACGACCTGTTTCTTTGTCGAACTTGATGATCTTAACAGAGATCTCGTCGCCAGGGTTCAGCATCTCGGATGGGTGAGAGATACGCTTCCACGCCATATCAGTGATATGCAGCAGACCGTCAACACCACCCAGATCGATGAATGCACCGTAGTTGGTCAGGTTCTTAACGTAACCCTTAACAACCTGGCCTTCTTCCAGAGAACCCAGCAGTTCTTCACGCTGTGCACTGTTCGCTTCTTGCAGAACGGCACGACGGGAAACAACAACGTTGTTACGCTTAGGATCCAGCTTGATCAGCTTGAATTCCAGCTCTTTGCCTTCCAGGTGATCAACGTCGCGTACTGGACGCACGTCAACCAGAGAGCCTGGCAGGAAGCCCTGGATGTTATTGATGCTAACAGTGAAGCCGCCTTTGACTTTACCGCTGATGAAGCCTTTAACAACTTCTTCGTCATCGAATTTCTGCTTCAGAACTTCCCATGCTTCAGCGCGCTTAGCTTTTTCGCGAGACAGACGAGTTTCACCGAAACCATCTTCTACTGCTTCCAGCGCAACTTTAACCTGGTCGCCAATCTGAATTTCCAGCTCGTTCGCATCGTTCAGGAACTGAACGCGCGGGATAACGGCTTCGGATTTCAGGCCAGCGTTAACAGTAACCCAGTCGCTGTCGATATCGACAACTTCACCCATTACCAGGGTGCCTGGAGTCATGTCTAGATTCTGAAGGGATTCTTCAAACAGTTCAGCAAAGCTTTCGCTCATGTAAATGTCCTATAGCTACGGCCAAGATTTCTGACCGCGTAACCTGCAGTGTCGGTCCGCAGGGTCTGTTAAGTTAAGTGTTCTCAGGCCAGCAAAGCCGACAAAGCACCTGAGTACAAAAAATTCAGAGTGCGCGGATTATACGTAACAATGCTTGAAAAAGACAGACTTTCGTCGGATCGATTAGTAATAAAGCGAGTAGAAACGGCTATTTAGCTGTTTTCAGGTGCCAGTGTCGGTAGTAATAAAGGTTTGTCTGGGAGGGGCAGAGAGGTAAAAGAACAGAGGTGAGGTAACGACCTCCGCTGCCAGTGCAGCGGTGGCCGTCGGGTGTTACTGATCTGTCAATGTCATGCTCAGGTCTGCAAATAGCTCGGTACGACAAGGCTTGAGTACCGCCTTGAGATCGCCCAGCAGGATGGGTGTAATACGGCTGGCATCTTCTGAACGCATATAATAAGACACTGCACGCAGTTCACGGTTGTTATTGGCGGCTACATCAACCCCGTCACCGATACAGAATGCGAAGGGTGTCAGCTGTTCTTCAACCATTTTGGTGCGTTCTTCGTCGGTCAGAATCAGCCGGTTACGGCCAACAAACTGGCTATATTCCTTCGCTGCCGCCGCTGCCATGATTTCGATCTGCATATTGCTGAAGCGCACGGCATCTTCACTATCAATAAGGAAGCGTTTAACCATACTCTCAACTACCGCTTTCTCTTCGGCTGCATTAAGGGGGGCGAAACGCTCATTGGTGTCGCGGTAGTGCTCCAGAGACGAAATTTCAGATTTCAGCTCATCAATTTTTCGCTCCAGCGTTTTATTGCCCTTAATCAGTACTTCACGGTCATCCATCAGGCCGCGAATGACTTTCTGCGAAGGGCTCAGCTTGTCGTCCGCAAAGGTGGCAGGTTTTTGTTGGGCGCCTAGTACACCTTCTGTGTCTTCAAAAATGTCTTGAGCCCCAAGGGCCTTACCTGCACCTTCAAATTCCTTGGCATTATCGGCCGACTGCTTTACTACCATTGGATAGATAAAATAATATCCGCCGCTACCCAGTAGACCCAATATCAGCAGGATAAACACTCCCATCATTACCTTGCGCACTGGCCCGCCTTCCTTAATTTGCTCTTAGATATGCAGATCATAAGTTACTTTTTCGCTGCTGCATACTTGAGTGTCAACTGCACCATATCCATCAGAATGTAGCCGGTCTCTGCAACAATGGCTTCAGACTCCGGGCTGATTGCACGGCCCTGAGCGTCCTTTTCCCGCTCGTCATCCAGCTGAGATAGCTTCTCAATTGGTGTTTGCTGCTTGGCTTCGCGGCGACGGTTTTCAGCCGCCAGCTGCCAGGCTTCAGCTTCATCGCGTTCCTGCTTCAACGTGGCCTCATTGAGCGAGAGTTCGGTATCGCCGCGCATGGCTTCCAGACGAGAAACCTGCTCACGCATAAAGCTGAAGTCGGGGTCGCTGGCAGTTCGCACGTTATGGCGCTCTTCCAGCGTATTGAGGAATGGTTTGAAGCCCACAAACCGACCATGCCGCACGGGGCGGACTTTATCCCAGGGCAGGGCACCATCCAGCGCGCTTTCGCCGATCTCTTCTGTGTCGTAGAGGGTCGGGAAGGCGATATCTGGCACGACACCTTTGTGCTGGGTGCTTTCGCCTGAAATGCGGTAGAACTTGGCGTGGGTGAGCTTCAGCTGGCCGTGATCCAGTGGCTGCAGTGCCTGAACGGTGCCTTTGCCGAAGGTCTGGCCGCCGACAATGATGCCGCGCTGGTAGTCCTGCATGGCACCGGCGAAGATTTCTGAAGCAGAGGCTGACAGACGGTTAACCAGTACGGCGACGGGGCCATCGTAGGCCACGCTCTTATCGCGATCACCAAGGATATCGATACGGCCATTGGCATCCTGTATCTGTACCGTCGGACCCCGGTTGATAAACAGGCCAACCATCTCATTGGCTTCACGCAGCGAGCCGCCGCCGTTGTTACGCAGATCGATTACCAGCCCCTGAACCTTTTCCTGCTTCAATTCTTTGATCAGCTGGGCGACATCACGGGTGGTGCTTTTGTAGTCTTTATCGCCATTCTGCAAAGCAGCAAAGTCAATGTAGAAGGTCGGGATTTCGATCACGCCAAGTTTCAGGTCCTGACCCTGATACTTAAGGTCGATCACTTTTTTCTGTGCGGCCTGTTCTTCCAGTTTGACCTGGTTGCGGACAATTTCGATCACCTTGCGTGGGCTGCCTTCATCGGCATCTGCGGGAATGATCTCCAGTCGCACAGTGCTGCCTTTAGGCCCGCGGATCAGCTGAACGACTTCATCCAGACGCCAGCCAACAACGTCTTCGACCTCACCGTTATCATCCTGGCCAACGCCGACAATCATATCGCCGGCTTTCAGTTGACCGGTTTTGTCAGCAGGACCGGAGGGCACCAGGCGGACGATTTTGGTGTGTTCGTTCTCCCGTTGCAGGACGGCACCGATGCCTTCAAGTGACAGGCTCATATTGATCTGAAAGTTTTCCGACCGGCGTGGTGAGAAATACTGGGTGTGGGGGTCGTAGAGCTCGGTCAGCGCATTCGTATAACGCTGGAACACATCTTCGCTGTTGGTTTGCGACAGGCGGTCGAGCTGGCTGCGATAACGTTTGAGCAGCGTGTCACGGGCCTCTTCCAGGCTTTTGTCGGACAACTTCAGGTTTAACAGGGCGCTTTTCAGTCGTTTGCGCCACAGTTGCTGACGCTCGGCATCGTTGGCCAGCCATGCGTTATCGCTACGATCGGTATCAATAGACTCGTCGATATCAAAGCGAAAACTCTGCAGCTCGTCTTCGAGCAGGTTGAGATTAAAATTGATATGTTGTTCGGTCAGCGTCAGATAGTGGTTGTAGATTTCATAGGCGCGTTTAACATCACCCCGTTTGAAATCGTCGTCCAGCTGGGTGCGAAACGCGTTGTAGCGTTCAATATCTGGCTGGATAAAGTAGACCCGACCAGGGTCAAGATCATCCAGATAAGCGGCAAGCAGATCACTGGCAAGCTGGTCATTCAACACTTTACGGGCATAATGGCCGCCCTGCAGACCCGCGACAATGTCGAGGGCTGTCTGTTTGTGAACGGGCTCTGATTCAAGGGTCAGCGCTGCTGACGCCACAGGGGAAAGGCCTGTTAACAGACCGGTGAGTGCAATAGCGTGCAGGCGTGGTTTGAATAATCTCAGCATAAGTATCAGCGACAGCTCGAATAGTAGATAAAGTCCGTGTCAGGAAACGCAGCTTACATAGCTACCCTTACAGCAAAAATACACCGGTTCAATGTATCCCGCTTTCCTTTCGACCCCTGATTCCATGGGCAGTTCCAGCGGATCAGATTCAGTCGAGTGTAGACATGCGGGCGACTGATGTAAAATCAACCCGCAAGGTTGTAAGGCAACGGTAATGAATATTCAGTTAGTTAACCGGGCTCCGGTAAGCTGGTTGAGTATTGAATTTGTTCACAGGTAACCAGGCAGAGGGCACAGGTCATTAACATATTGAAGCAGGTAGTCGGGGCGCTGATGCTGGCGGGAGCGCTGGCAGGATGTGGTGATAATACCGAGCTGGAATTGCGCCACCAGGCGTCGCTGGCGAAGGCGCTGCAGGATGAGAACAGTCAGGCTGGTGAGCAGTTTTTGCATGAGAACAGTATCCGTCCTGGCATTAAAGAATTGCCCGGTGGGCTGCAATACAAGGTGTTGACTGAGGGCCGTGGCGCAAGGCCTGGTGCGCTGGACCGGGTGCAGGTGCACTATGAGGGCACCCTGGTGGACGGCACTGTTTTTGACAGTACCTGGCAGCGAGGCGAGCCTGCAACGTTTCAGGTTAACCAGGTCATCCGTGGCTGGACTCGCGCACTGATGCAGATGCAGGTGGGTGATGAGTGGATGCTTTATATCCCGGCTGATATGGCCTATGGTGCGCGCAGCCCCAGTAACACGATTCCACCGAACTCTACCCTTATTTTTAAAGTGAAACTTTTAGCGGTAACCGCAGCCAAGGAGTAAGCCGTTTATGCAACAACAGACTTTCAATAGTGGCTTGCTCGATTTCTTGCAGGGATCAGTAACGCCATTTCATGCGGTACAGGCGATGGTGCATAGCCTGGAACTGGCCGGTTTTACCCAGCTTAAAGAAGCTGATCACTGGGCACCGCAAGCGGGCGGTCGTTATTTTACGCTGCGTAATGGTTCGTCAATCATTGCCTGGACCATGCCGGTCGCTGAGCCGCTGGAAGAGACGGGCTTCCGGATGGTGGGCGCCCATACAGATTCGCCCTGCCTTAAAGTGAAGCCAAATCCGGAAATCCTGAAAAAAGGCTACTTCCAGCTTGGCGTTGAAGTGTATGGCGGCGTGTTATTGAATCCCTGGTTTGACCGTGATCTGTCCCTGGCTGGGCGGGTGAATTATACCAATTGGGATGGCACTCTGACCTCGGCGCTGCTCGATTTTGAGAAGCCGGTCGCCTATATTCCTAGCCTGGCGATTCACCTGGACCGCGAAGCAAACAGCAGTCGCAGTATCAATGCGCAGACTTACCTGCCGCCGATTCTGGGGCAGGCTGAACAGAAGCCTGATTTCCGCCAGTTGCTGGCTCAGCAGCTGACGCGTCAGGGTATTTCCGATGTTGATGAAGTGCTGGATTACGAGCTGTGTTTCTATGATACCCAGCCGCCAGCCATGGTGGGTTTGCATGATGAGTTTATCGCTTCGGCTCGGCTGGATAATCTGCTGAGCTGTTACATCGGCTTGCAGGCGCTGTTACATGCTGACTCTGATCAGGGCGCTCTGCTGGTGTGCAATGATCATGAAGAGGTTGGCAGTATGAGTGCTGAGGGCGCACAGGGGCCGATGCTCAAAAACATGCTGGAGCGCTTGCTGCCGTACCCGGAAAAGCGGCATCGTGCGCTGGCTCGCTCGATGATGATCTCAGCGGATAACGCCCATGGTGTACACCCTAACTTTACCCAGAAGCATGATGAAAACCATGGGCCCTTGCTCAATGCGGGTGCCGTAATCAAGCTCAATGCTAATCAGCGTTATGCCACCAATAGTGATACCAGCTCACTTTACCGCCGTATGGCGCAGGAAGAAGGGGTGCCGGTGCAAGCGTTTGCGGTGCGCTGTGATATGGGTTGTGGCAGTACGATCGGGCCGATTACCGCGGCGGAGATCGGTGTTAAGACGCTGGATATCGGGGTGCCACAGTTTGGCATGCACTCTATCCGTGAGCTGGCTGGTGCAGCAGATGCCTGTGGTCTGAGCCGGGTGCTGGCACGGTTCTATCGTCAGAAAACGATTTAACCGGGCCACGTAACAGGCTGGAAAGCCCCCGCTCAGCTGCTGGCTGACCGGGGGAGAGTCTCAGACGTGCTGTTGCTTGGCCTGGTGCAGGCGCTGGTAAGCTTTGAGCAGGGCGCTATGTTTGCCGAACTGCTCCAGGCTGCCATCATCATCGGGGAATTCGCTGAAGACGTTTTCACCGCTGATCATGCTCAGGCAGCGTGCCAGGCGTTCTTCGCCATGCAGCTCTGCCAGTACGTGCTGGTATTGATCCAGCGGGCGGTCTTCATCCAGTGCAAAATTGATGCACTGATTTAGGCAGCGATGCAGCTTCATTCGGACAGGATGGAGCTGACCAAAGTGCAGAGTCCACTCGCTCCATTCCAGCGCACTCTCCAGATCATTCAACATCAGTGCCAGCAAGCCTTTCAGCTCACCCACCCGTAATGTTTCAAACGCGCTGCCGGTATCGGCGGCGATGCCAATCAGCTCAGCTACTCGCTGCTGATCATCCAGCCCTTGTTCTTCCAGCTGTTCGAGTAACAGTTCACTCTCGTGGCGGGTCAGGTTACCCAGGCGCAGACAGTAATCGCGCATGGATATGCCGGTATTGTTGTTGTGCCAGATCAGATCATCCACCGGGTAGATCTCGGACATGCCCGGCACAATAATTCGGCAACTGTAAAAACCCAGATGCTCGTAATCGGCAATATAAATGTCCATATCCACTGAGTGAATACGGCGGCACAGGTGATCGAACTCGGCTTTTGAATCGCCCTCTACATTCCATTCGGTAAAGCTGTAGTCGGGCGTATTGCTGAACAGATCCCAGGCGACCACGCCACTGGAGTCGATAAAGTGGGTTTCCAGGTTCAGCGGGTCGGCCACTTCGGCGATATCAAAGCTCGGTGCCGGGAATTCGGTCAGCTGGTCCAGCGCGCGGCCCTGCAGCAGCTCAGTCACGGTGCGCTCCAGCGCAACTTCGAACTTTGGATGGGCGCCGAAGGCTGCATAACAGCCGCCGTCCTCCGGGTTCATCAGTGTCACGTTGACCAGCGGGAACTTACCGCCCAGGGAGGCGTCGTTAACGATAATCACAAACCCCTGGTCACGTAGCGCCTGAATGGCATTGGCACTGGTGGTGTGGCGGTTAACGATCGCATCCGGGATGCGGGGCAGGGTGATGCCGGAGCTGAGAATGGTGTTCTTTATATGACGCTCGAAAATCTCCGACAGCGCTTGCACCCGTGCTTCCCAGCAGGTGTTGCCCGCAGACATGCCGTTGCTGACATAAAGATTGCCAATAATGTTGACCGGAAACCAGACGGTTTCACCATTTGCCTGGCGCTCAAACGGCAGCGCGCAGATACCCCGTGCCGGGTTGCCTGCATTGATGTCGGCCAGCAGGTGGGGGGCCAGTTCACCGTTAATGCTGTAGTGCTGCAGCGACGGGCCGTCGAGAAGGCCGTTGGGCAGCTGGTTCTCGGCGATTGGGAACCAGCGCTCCTGGGGATAGTGAACAAAGCGACCATTGCTGAACGACTGGCCCAGATAGTAGTCGGCAAAAAAGTAGTTACAACTCAGGCGTTCGAAAAATTCGCCCAGCGCACTGGCCAGTGCAGCGTCGCGGGTAGCGCCCTTGCCGTTGGTAAACAGCATGGGGCAGTGGCGGTCGCGGATGTGGACCGACCATACATCAGGCACCGGGTTTAGCCAGTGTGCCTCTTCTATTTCAAAACCCAGTTGTGCAAGGCCAGCGCGCATACGGCTGATGGACTCTTCCAGAGGGGCGTCTTTTCCGATCAGGGTGGTCATATCGGTTCTCTTGTTCGGCGGCTTTCAAACCATGAGAGGCACCAGGGCGCAGGTAAGGATCGCTTTCCCGCGGACGTCGGCCATCATGCTCACCGGCATTTTTCATTAGCGTCGTTTTAAGGGCGCGCAGTATAGCCCAAAGCAATGGGGCGCTGAACTGCACCTTCTGTGTGGGTAATGCGCCGGGGTGGCGTAAATTGATGGAATTATGTGCGATCAAGCCTGTCTGAGTGGCAGACGTTAACATTATGGTGAGAGAACCAGGTGCTATGTAGTGGCTATTTATCTGATATTGAACGGTTTTTAAACAGTCGGGTTCGGGTGGCTGGCTGTTCTGTGTTCGATTTATGAGAAACTCGCTAACTATCTATATTTATTTAAAAAAGCGCTTGACGATCTGCGGGCTCGTCCTTAATATTCGCGTCCTCGGTTGAGAGATGTTCCTCGATAGCTCAGTTGGTAGAGCAGTAGACTGTTAATCTATTGGTCGCTGG
>OJDH01000331.1_pt1 | contig 24287 bp, 21 predicted proteins | sample 1592761 | NCBI WGS metagenome assembly OJDH01 (sample SAMN05416855, study PRJEB24817) | seawater metagenome | isolation source: Sea water | place: Canada:Atlantic | collected 2013-11
GAAGCATCTAGAAGATCAGTCAACCGATCGATTTATCACTAAATGATCGGCATTACTGCAAATGCAGTCCTTTTTATTTAGGATTAAATTTGAACTAGGCTGGTTCTAAAACAATATGTTCCAACTCAACCGCAGCGATAGCATGCAACGCATCCATTGTCGCCCCTACCAAAGATATCTTACCATTGGCTGATTCAATGAGTACGGCACGGTTCACTTCACTAAACTCTCGATTGTGCCTTGCCATCGTTGAAAGAGCCATCTGCATAGGCAACATCGACGGATTAAAAGCCGCATTTTCAGCATAGCGACCGCAATAAGTGGCGCCATCTTTTGTTTCCAGTACCACGGCAGCATAGTTGCCGGTGTAAGGTGCATAACTTAAGCTTGCGTGATCTAACGCTTCGATAATCATAGGATCTGAACTGTCTAAGCTGAGTTCATGGTGTTGTTTAGATAACAGCGGCTCAGTGACATTAAGATCACTTGGACCAAAGGCATAGGGTAGGTAGTGCGCTAAGGGATGAGCCTTTTGATCAGGAAGGTGGATAACGACCTGTTGACCCTCAACCAACTCATTCATAAATTGGCGGCAGTGACCACATGGAGAGAAGTTAACAACAACATCTAAGATTTGACGCTCACCGCTGAGCCAAGCATGGCTGATGGCACTTTGTTCTGCATGGACAGAATGGAATAGAGCTTCACCTGAAAGCTCTAGGTTTGCTCCCATGTAGATATCACCACTCTGACCTTTGGCAATCGCGCCAACATGAAACTCACTGATGGGCGGTCTGGCAAGTGCTGCCGCAATAGGTAAAAGCGCCAAAAGAAGTTCACTTTCCTCTAATTGACTTTTACTTGCTAGCATCGTGAGCTGCTGAGCATCAATATGTCCGGCAAAGTCAGCATTAAGTAGAGGAATTAATGCATCTGATAACGATTTTGGTAACTGAGCTATGCACTTTATAAATCTATCTTGCATATTCTAGATCCTATAATTGTTAAGCTAATGAACAACAGTTTAGTAATGGGCTTCTAATCTTAATGAGACCGCTATCTCATTTAGCAAGTTATGCCTTATAAGTTGCTAAGATAATGGCATAAAGCTGTCAATAACTTCTGCTTGTCTTCACTTTGTGATGTTTCATTAACCAGATTTTCTAACTTGAACATGTAGTCAGGATCATTAAGCCTGCTTTGACAGAACTCTCGCCATTTCATTGACTCTGATTCATCAAAGAATTCTGGGTAATTACGTCCACGATACCTAAAGAGCATCTCTGCTAGTCGACTATCATCAAACTGTAATTCAAGTGCGGGTAAATTTTGCGGTAGCGTATGACGGATGATCTCCATTTTAGCTTTGTCGGCTGAACTAAAAAATCCACCGCTATAAAGCTGTAGATCAGGATCCGTCGAACTTGACTCGTATTCAACATCGAACACCGACACCAGTTTTTCTCTTAACTCCGGATGTTGCTTAAGCAATTTATATTGCTCTCTGGCAAAGGCTTTATCGATATCGAGTCGCTGTGCATTTTCATCGGTTAATATTTTAGTTGATGCGATAAAAGGACATTTATTGATGTGTACTTGCTTAACACTGATTGGAAGTTCATCGGGTGCAAGATCGGCACGTCGAGTAAACATACGCTCTCTTATCTGTTCAACATCAAGCTCAATCAGAGGCGAGATATCCATCGCCAAGTTCACGCAAATGATGGCATTTTTATTGGTTGAATGATGCGCGACTGGCGCAATGATGCTGGTGCAGCCATTAAGTGAACTGATTTTTGAACTCACATGAACGAGGGGTTGCATGTTGAGCACGTCAATTAACTTAGAGACCTCTTGTTTTTTTCTGAGTCCAAAGAAGTAATCAAACAACTTAGGTTGCTTTTCTTTGATGAGTTTGGCCATGTCGATAGTGGCGTAAACATCGGACATAGCATCATGAGCTTTCTCGTGACTTAACCCATTGGCCTGCGTTAGGTGCTCGAGTTTAAAGCTCGGTGAGCCATCCTCTTTTTGTGGCCATACAATGCCTTCTGGTCTAAAAGCATAACAGGCTCTGACGAGATCGATGATATCCCAGCGCGAGTTACCTTGCTGCCATTCGCGAGCGTAGGGATCATAAAAATTTCGGTAAAAACTATAACGAGACACTTCATCGTCAAATCGGATTGAGTTATAACCCGCAACACAGGTATTAGCCTGAGAAAACAGGGTATGAATTTTTCCGATAAACTCAGCTTCAGGGATCCCTTTTAAATTAGCTAATTGAGGGGTGATCCCTGTAATTAAAATTGCTTCTGGTGATGGCAGATAATCATTGGCTAATTTGCAGTAAAATGTTTCAGGCTCACCAATAATATTGAGATCATGATCGGTTCTGATCCCCGCAAACTGTGAAGGCCTGTCTTTAGCCGGATTGGCACCGAATGTTTCATAATCGTGCCAGAAGATAGTGGGCGTTGCGCTTGAAGACATAAATGAAAGCTTTTGGAGGTTATTTGAAGGCAATCATAGCATTGTATTTAGTGTTTTGTCCCTAGTGATCAACAGGCAAACAAGGTGAGCTAAAGATGCATCAAGTTACCTTATATTCGCTGGTGCTACGAGTGATATCGATTGGGTATCTATAAAGGACGGCAAACTCCATTGTTGTGATTAGGTGTAGCTACTAACCACTCGAGAATATGAAGAGAAAGCGGTGTGGTGATCAAATAACTAAGTCTTAAGTTTGAATTAGTTAGAAGACTGGAACAGGTATTAGAAGCAAGGTACAATCTCGTCTCAATTAGAGGTGTGCAATGTTTGAACCCTTATTAACCCAACCTGAAATTATCACCATCGATAAAGGATGCAGGCTGAAAGTCAGCTTGCATGAAAGTACCGCGGATTTTTGCCTACTCCAAGTAATGAGTGGTCATGTCGGTGAGTTCATAATTGTGTCTATCACACCGAATGCTTTGTCTATTATGGTGCGGCTACATCCCTTTTTGTCAGTGAGTGTCGAATCCTACTCATCAGATGTTTCTAAAGCACAGCCTGTACTATCCCGTGGGGTAGGGCAAGGGTGGCGTCTGTTCTCTGGCCTAGGTGTATCCCCGATCATGTGTGCTCAAGATCTAAAGTCCGGCGTAGATATTATGGTGTCTTTTACTGAGGAGGCGGGTTTTGCGTTTGAAGACACATCTCAATGGCAGATAGTACCGCTAGAGAAAGACAACCGCTTCTTTCATGGACCGAAAGAGTTATTAGTCGCAAGGGCTTTGGTGGCAAAAGAGGTCAACTATGAGCTTACAAGTCAGCATTTACTGCTCGAAATTTGTGAAGTAGAAAGTGTCAGGAATAAGCTTATTCGGTTTAGTGAAAGTTCACCTGTTTGTCGGCAACCTGAGTTGAGTGATGAGGTGACGAACCTTGAGGCTCAACTTGTTAGAAAAAAACAGTGGTTGTCTAGCCGTTATCATCAGTCTGTTGAACGTTTGAATTGGCAAACATCTGCCAATTACGAACAAAAACATGATCTGCAATCCAGACAGTTAGAGTATTATAGGCTGCTATCAACGACGGCAATTAATGAGATGGTTCAAAAGCTCGTTAAAGATGAAGAGTGAACAGCCTAGTTTATCTACAATTCGATGGAAGAGATAATGAAATACCTATGCCCAATATGTAAACAAACCTTATTACTACAAGAGAATACTTGGAGCTGTCCAAGTAACCATAGGTTTGATTGCGCTAAAGAGGGTTATGTAAATTTGTTGCCAGTGCAGAACAAAGGGTCTAAAGATCCTGGTGACAATAAAGAGATGATGTTTGCCCGAAGAGAGTTCCTGAATAAGGGCTATTATCAAGGCTTAAGCGATAGGGTTAACGAACTGGCTTGTTTGCACGGTAAAGAAGTAACCAGAGGGTTAGACATTGGCTGTGGGGAAGGTTATTACACCCACCGCTTATATCAAAGCCTTTCAGAGCAAGTTAAGTGGGATTTGCAAGGGCTTGATATCTCAAAGTCAGCGTTAAAGTATGCATCTAAGCGCTATAAAGATATTGATTTCTGTGTCGCCAGTGCCTTTGAGATGCCATTTGCCGATGATAGTTTTGATCTGATGTTACGTATCTATGCGCCGTCACTGGATGATGAGCTAAGACGAGTGATTAAGGATGATGGCATTTTGATCACGGTATCGGCTGGGGAGCATCACCATTTCGCTCTAAAACAACTGATTTACACTGATCCCAAGCTGCACATAAGTGAGAGTAGTCATATTGAAGGTTTTGAGCTTTTACACCGTGAAAACCTGACATCAACGATGAAATTAGAAGATTCGGTTGATATCACCCATTTCTTAAACATGACCCCCTACAGCTGGAAACTGACCGACGAACAGAAATCGGCACTGGTGACAAATGGCTTAAGTTGTGAATTAGACTTTAAGATTGAAGTCTTTAAGGCAGTTTAGATTGTTGTCACAGTTTGTTAACACTTAGGTGTCGAGCTTTTGCTCCATTTGTTCAGTATAAAACGAAGTCATATCAAGCGCCGGATAACTCAGTAAAAAGATGATTCCCCTTGATTTGATTGTTGACATACACCCAGAATGATTTATAGTAAGTGCAGCTCGAAGGTTGCATTTTTTTTATGTTCCAATACGATTAGTTCGTCCTGTTAACATAACTAATATCGGCATTTTCAAGCTCTACTGCCGTTTAGGCTATATTTTATTTAAGTTACAGGATTTATATCATGTCTCAAGTTACTGGCGTTGTTAAGTGGTTCAACTCTGACAAAGGTTTTGGATTTATCGAGCAAGAGTCTGGTCCAGATGTTTTTGTTCACTTCCGTGCAATCAACTCTGACGGTTTCAAAACTCTTGACGAAGGTCAGAAAGTGCAATTCACTGTGACTCAAGGTCAGAAAGGTCCACAAGCTGAGAACGTTACTGTCGTTTAAGCTTATGCCTTTGATTAGCTTCTAGCTAATCCAAAAGAATTCCTAAGAGCTGCGATTTATCGCAGCTCTTTTTTGTCTGAAATAAATATATAAATCCTCCTAGCGTAAATTTCTCTTACTCATACTATTCATCAGACTCAATTAATACCAGTCAGTATAAAGTTGCGGCGGCTCAGTGAGACTCTAGCTTGCTACAAAGCTAATACTGTACATAGAGTGTTTTGAAGGAATTACATGACCTTTAACAACCACAAGATTTAACGGGCTAACTCATTAAACTGCCATTTAGGATTGCTGATGTTTGAGCAGGGGAAATAAAAAGGCACCACATAATGTGATGCCTTTGAAAACCTCTTAATAACTTATAGGGTTAAGAAAAAAGCTTGTCTTCCAAGCTTCTTCCTTTAAGTATTACTCTATATCGCCAGCTATTTCGTGAAAACAATTGAAATAGTTGTATCTCAAGATCGTTTACATCATCGGCATTATAGTGAATTAAAAATTCGTCATCCTGTCTTTGAGTGACAGAGTTAACGCCATTCAAAGCTTCAATATCATTGATAAACTGGGCTTTATCACAAGTTTGCATCGACACGGTAATATACTCGTCTGTCAAGTTATCCTGTATTGACACCTCGCGACCGAGTTTACCTTTATCTAGATAGATAACTTGGTCACAAAGTTTCTCTAATTCGTCTAGATTATGCGAGCTGATCACAAAAGTGATATTGGCTGAAAGCGACTTAACAAGATCTCGAACCACTTTAGCATTGGCCGGATCTAGTCCTGCTGTGGGTTCATCAAGCAATACCAGTTGAGGTGAACCGATCAATGCCTGGGCGATAGATGCTCGCTTACTCATACCATGGCTTAATGATTGTGGCTTTTGTTCAATGACATCACCAAGCCCAACTAAGGTGAGTACTCTCTGTCCTTCGTCTCTAGCGGCTTTTGCTGATAAACCTTGTAAGGTGCCAAACAAGATAAATTGACTGATTAAGTTGAGGTTGGGATCCAAAGTGGCATCCTGAGGAAGGGAAGAAACCTTACCAAGTAACCCTTGACTACCAGGCTTTTCACCCATGATAGTGACAGAGCCTGAACTGGGTAAAAGATAGCCACACAATAAACTAAATAAGGTTGTTTTGCCTGCACCGTTAGGGCCTACTAGCGCAATAGGAGAGCCTGATTTTAGTTCAATCGATACATTATCAAGGGCTTGCTTACTGCCATAGGATTTACTTAATTGTTCACATTTAATCAGGCTCATAGTGAACTCCTCTTCATATAGTTACGACCCAAAAATAGTAGTACAGCGGCTTGAATTAACGGAATGGGTGCGTAGGCCAAACTTCCTAATCCTTGGGTGTTGATCATCATACTCAGCTGAGCTCCCGGAAGTACCCATTGCAAAAGCTCCGCAAGAGAGGGGAGTTGACTATTAATAATGGCAATAATGATTGCACTTATTGCCCAAAATAGAATGGCGTAAATAGTGGCTTGTCTCGCTGTGTTTGCATATAAAGAGAGAATGGCCATCATCGCGGTATAGGGGAGTAAAATGATAAACACGTTAATGAAAACCAAGGCTCCCGAAGTGAGTGCAGATAGCAGAAGGGACATATCTCTAGATATTGCCAGTATGACGGTGGCAAGTATTGTCAATATAAGCAATAAAGACTGAATCAACATGTGACCGGTGAATCGCCCGAAAAAGATACTGTCTCGGCCCGTTCGTAACGTCAGGAAGCGGAAAGTGCCTCTGTGTTTATCTGAGGAAAACTGATCTGCTGATACGAAGATGCTAAATAGCGGAAACAAGTAGAGTGCCGCTATCCAGAATATGGCCATTTCGGCGACTTCCCATTTAAAGAGCTCGTTAATTGAACTCTCTCCAAAAGCGGCGCTAATGAGTAGTTTGAACTCTTCTGTTAACAGAAAACTGGAGGCACTGCGAACAGGGTAAAGAAGGATCAATAACCATACTAGTGCAAAAGCGAAGAGTGAGATTAAGCCCCTTGGGTTGAAGAGGAGTTTTTTGAGTTCAAATTTTGCCAGTATGAGAGTGTTTTTCACCATACTGGGTGTTGTGTGAGGTTCCAAAGTATTCCCTTATTGTTTTTATGCTGATGTAGACGTGATACGAGCGAGTGTTAGCAGCCTAAAATCAGTGGTGTTGTTCATTTATGGACAAGCAGTGGGTAAAACAGTTCCATATCGTAACGTAATATGACGATAGGGTACTAGTCCACTTATTTACTTAGTCGGTTGTTATGAGCTTAAACGCTGATTACTCAAGTAGATCTTGCAGTGCGTCGGTTAAGCGTTTCACTTCTTGCTCCAGTACGCTGACTCTTGCTGATAACGCTTCTATCTCGGTGTTATCTTGAGTTGCTACGGTTTTCTCTGCTCTATTTTGAGTGGATAAAGAGACTGACTCTCCTTTGACCTGATCAGATATTAACTCTTCAAAACAGGAGTCACGTCTTCCGGCTTCTTTGGGGAGTTGATGTATCAAAGCTGGGTCTTTTTGCGCAAGAGAGGTTAATGCATTGTCCACTTCTCCTAGATCACTAAATAGATGCAGACGGCCACTGCGGCTTTTTAGCTCTCCTGGAGTTTGAGGTCCCCTGAGTAATAACAAGCAGATAATAGCGAACTGTGCAGGATTGAATTGAAGATCGCTAAATTCAGTATTACAAAACCTGTGCTTATATTTAGTCACGCGAGAACCAAAACCTGTTTGATCTGTGACGAGTCGCTTCTTCATCAATGATTCGATAGCGGTTTGAGTGTCTGTCTCTGTCATTGACATCACTGGGTCTCGGCTTGATTTTTGGTTACAAGCTAATGTGAGCGAATTGAGTGACAATGGATATTGATCTGGTGTGGTGATCTCTTTTTCAAGAAGACAACCAATGACTCTAGCTTCATTAAGCGATAAATTCATTTCTTGGAACCCATAAAAAAAGCATGACTTTGTTATAACAGAGTCATGCTTTTAATCAAAGGGGCTAATTGTTAGATATCATTTTACTGCTTGATAACTAGACTAATGCTCCTCTAAAACTTAAATCTAGAGCCAGAACTTAATCGACTAATCTAATTCCATCAACAGAGATGGTGATCTGCTTTGCTTTATATAAGCCGCCAATGCTCTTCTTAAAGGCTTTTTTACTCATCGACAGTTTGGCATAAATGGCATCGGCATCGGTTTTATCATTCAACGGCAGGAAACCGCCAGCTTGTTTAAGCTTGAACATGATAGTCGTTGAATGTTTGTCTAACTCTTCTTTGACGCCTTTTTGTAAAATAAGGTCAATTTTGTCATCACTGCGAACTTGTTTAATAAACCCTTTCATTCGCTGACCAAAGCTTAAAGTACGGAACACTTCATTCTTAAAAATCACACCCCAATGGCTATGATTAATGATGGCTTTGTAACCAAGATCCGTCGTGCCACCAATAATGAGGTTCACCTCTTCACCTGCATCATATGGAGGTGGAGTTTTGTCGAGGAATCTGTCGATTTTCGAAGATGCGACAATGCGGTCATCAACATGACTTTGATAGATGTAAACAAGGTAAGAGCGACCTTCCTCTATTTCACGGTGCTGTTCACCGAAAGGTAGCAACAAGTCCTTGTCCAAGCCCCAATTTAGAAAAGCACCGAATTGTCCAGTAGAGACGGCTTCTAAATAAGCAAACTGTCCAACTTCAGCTAAAGGTTTACGCGTAGTTGCAATGAGCTTATCTTCTGAATCTAGGTAGACAAACACCTCAATCATGTCGCCTAAGTTACACTCTTTTGGCATGACCTTGGTCGGTAGCAGTATTTGACCGAGTTCCTGTCCATCTAAATAAACGCCAAATTCAACGATTTTAACGACTTCAAGTGTGCTGGTTTTGCCTATCTGTATCATGTGATTCTCAATTGCTGACGGTATATCTTCGATTGCGGATTATAGTGGAAATAAAACGAATAATCTTGCGATGATTTAGTGCAATTGTGAGTTTTTGCTTAAAAATGGGCCATTAGCAGTCACTTTTAAAAAATTCCATGTTAATGTTGGCGCTATTATTGGTAAATTTACCCTTGGTTGTGGGGTAAATTAGTCTTGCATAATCATCGTTTGAGGTGTTTAATTGCGCCCCATTTTTATTGGTTTAATGACTGTTGCCTCAATCTGTTACTCAAGTTGTAATTGAGACTGAGAGAGCTAAGAAAGGCTTATTGGCACTGGTCCTTGGTCTACATCGTATGTAAGCTAATCATTAATTAGGTTACATCCTATGGCTATTTATAGGTTTAATGATATGAGTAATTGGTCTATTAATGATGCCCGCACTGGGTACAACGTTAATTATTGGAGTCAAGGACTCTACGGCATCAGTGACGAAGGTGAAGCAACCGTTTCGCCAGATCCAACTCGACCTGAGTGCAGTATTGGACTCAATGAACTGGCAAAGGATATGGTTAATTCAGGCGTTGCATTGCCTGTATTAGTTCGATTCCCGCAAATTTTACATCATAGAGTAAATAGCCTTTGTCAGGCATTCAATCAAGCGATACAAAAGTATCAATATCAAGCCGACTATTTGCTAGTTTATCCGATTAAAGTTAACCAACAGCAAACGGTTGTCGAGGAAATTTTAGCAAGTCAGGTTGAGAAAGAAGTACCTCAACTGGGTTTAGAAGCCGGGAGTAAACCTGAGCTAATGGCCGTATTGGCGATGGCACAGAAAGCAAGTTCTGTGATCATCTGTAATGGCTACAAGGATGTTGAATATATCCGTCTAGCCCTTATTGGTGAAAAGCTCGGACATAAAGTTTATATCGTGCTCGAAAAGCTGTCTGAGTTGAAGACGATTTTAGAAGAATCGAAAAAGCTAGGTGTTACGCCACGTCTAGGATTACGCGTACGCCTTGCATTTCAAGGTAAAGGAAAATGGCAAGCCAGTGGTGGTGAAAAGTCTAAGTTCGGACTTTCAGCTTCGCAAGTACTGACGGTTATTGAGTCATTAAAGCATGAAGATATGCTGGACTCTCTGCAATTGTTGCATTTCCATTTAGGCTCTCAAATCGCCAATATTCGTGATATTCGCCAAGGCGTGAGTGAAGCGGGCCGTTTCTATTGTGAGCTACAAAAGCTTGGCACTAACGTTAAATGTTTCGATGTCGGCGGTGGACTAGCTGTAGACTACGATGGTACACGTAGCCAAAGTTCTAGTTCGATGAACTATGGCTTAACAGAATACGCCAATAATATCGTCAGTGTGTTGACCGATCTCTGTAATGAATATGAACAACCGATGCCGAGAATTATCTCAGAATCGGGTCGTTATTTGACGGCGCATCATGCGGTATTGATCACCGATGTGATTGGTATTGAAGCTTACAAGCCTGAAGATATTCAACCTCCAGCTGAAGATGCTCCGCAGCTGCTACAGAATATGTGGCATTCGTGGAATGAGATCAGTGGCAGAGCAGATCAACGTGCTTTGATAGAAATTTACCATGATTGTCAGAGCGATTTGACCGAAGTGCACTCATTGTTTGCTTTAGGCCAATTGAGTTTATCTGAGCGAGCTTGGGCTGAGCAGGTTAACTTGAGACTGTGTCACGAACTTCAAGGCGTGATGAGCAGTAAATACCGCTTCCATCGTCCTATTATTGATGAGTTGACAGAGAAATTAGCCGATAAGTTCTTCGTAAATTTCTCGTTATTCCAATCTCTACCTGATGCTTGGGGTATCGATCAAGTGTTCCCTATCATGCCGCTTTCTGGTCTAGATAAAGCGCCAGAGCGTCGTGCTGTAATATTGGACATTACCTGTGATTCTGATGGCACTATCGATCAATATGTTGATGGTCAAGGTATTGAAACAACGCTGCCAGTACCAGCATGGAGTGCTGAAAGCCCTTATCTAATCGGCTTTTTCCTCGTTGGTGCATACCAAGAAATTCTGGGTGACATGCATAACCTATTTGGTGATACAAACTCTGCAGTTATTCGTTTAGATGATGATGGCCGCACTAATATTGAGTCGGTTTTGGCCGGTGATACTGTCGCTGATGTATTGCGATATGTGAATTTAGATGCCGTGTCATTTATGCGCACTTATGAAGAGTTAGTGAACAAGCATATTCAGGAAGATGAAAGAGCAAATATACTCGAGGAGCTGCAATTGGGCTTGAAAGGGTATACCTATCTTGAAGATTTCTCTTAATCATTAATTACATACTCTATCGTATCTAGATAAATCAGGCCCGTAGAGGGCCTGATATAGGGTAAGCCTACGGATGTTTTTTGAAGGGTCAGAAAAAAGAGTAGAAGTACGAGTATCGGCTTCGACAGGCTCATTACGCCTTCTCGATGATAGGTTTTGGGCTGATGTTGTCGTCAGTGCCAAAGCAGAAATACTCTCGAAAATGAGTAATGAGTTCTGTGATGCCTATCTGCTCAGCGAATCTTGTTTATTTGTCTGGGACGATAAGTTATTAATGTTGACCTGCGGTAATACCACATTAGTTGATGCAGTGATTTTATGCGTCGATAAACTGGGGCAGTCGGCCATAGCCTCTGTTAGTTACCAACGTAAAAGTGAATACCTTTCCCATTTGCAAACTAGCAGTTTTAGTGACGATTTGTTACCACTTAGAACTAAGCTGTCAGGCGTTGCATATCGGGTGGGTCATTTAGATACTCACCACCACTATCTCTTTGCCTCAGACACGACTAGTCCTATACTTGAGCCAAAGTCCGATAGTGAGCTGCTCATGTACCATATAAAAGGCGCGGTGGCTGATTATCTAAGGAGTGACAAACAGAGCTGTGAAGGGATCCGTCAGATGTTAGGATTGGAGATTTTATTTCCAAATTTCACCTTTGATGATCACCTATTCGCTCCCTTTGGTTACTCGATAAATGGCTTATGGGAGGATAAGTATATGACGATTCATATTACCCCTCAGGAACAGAGTTCTTATGTAAGTATTGAAACTAACTTGCACTCTGAATTAATTGTGTTCAATATATTCTCCACCTTGTTGAATAAATTAAACCCTCAAAGCTGGGATGTAATTAGTTTTAATCGCGAGGTAGTGACAGATGGTTTCCCGCCTCACTTTTCGGTGGCCAGTTGTATTCTGCCAATTAACGACAATGATACGATCCAGTTCAATCAATATCAGCAGCTAAAAAATGAAGTGTTGCTGCCTGAACTGTTATAACAATATTACGGAGGTTTTATGACCACAATTGCTGACAAGCCCGATTACTCTCTTTATTCCAATGCATTTGGTTATTTAAGACAGCCATTAGATTTCAATCCGATAAAGAGTGATGCTGATGTTGTTGTCTTAGGTTTGCCATTCGATATGGCAACGACTGGACGCTCTGGTGGCCGCATGGGACCTGGCGCAATACGCCAAGCATCGGTTAACCTTGCGTGGGAAGAGACACGTTGGCCATGGAATTTTAAACTAAGTGATCACCTTAAGATCGTCGATGCGGGTGATTTGGTTTATGACTGTGGTGACTCTGCTGATTTTACCCAAAGAGTTGAAGATTTTGCGACAGCGATTTTAGCATCTGGCAAAGCCATGCTCAGTTTTGGTGGTGATCATTATGTGACTCTGCCGTTACTTCGTGCGCATTATAAGACACACGGTAAGATGGCTTTATTGCACTTTGATGCGCACACTGATACATACAGTCAAGGCAGTAAGTACGATCACGGCACCATGTTTTTCCACGCGCCTAAAGAAGGCATCATCGATGCTGAACATTCTATTCAGATTGGTATTCGTACTGAATATAATCGCGATACTCATGCCTTTAAGGTGATTGATGCTGCAACAGCCAATGATCTGAGTGCTGATGAGATTGTTGCTCAAATTATTGAGCGTATTGGCGATTTACCGTTATACATTACTTTCGATATCGATTGTCTAGACCCTGCTTTTGCACCAGGTACAGGTACGCCAGTTTGTGGCGGATTAACCAGTGATAAAGCGATGAAGATCATTCGTGGTCTTGCTGGCGTCAATGTCGTTGGGATGGATGTTGTTGAAGTGGCACCTGCTTATGATAGTGCTGAAATAACGGCGTTAGCTGGGGCGACGTTAGGCCTTGAAATGTTGCACATTTGGGCTGAAGCAAATAAACGTAACAAATAAACTACCCGCTTGTTCCTATGGATTAAGGATAGAGATAAATGTCAAAACTGAGTGATATCAGGCGAGAATATTCTTTAGGGGATCTTCACCGAGAAGTGCTTCCTGATGATCCAATGAGTTTATTCTCTAAGTGGATGGAGGAAGCGAGAGACTCTGAGTTATTGAGTGACCCTACCGCCATGTCTGTTGCGACAGTGGATGAAAACGGTCAACCTTTTCAACGTATTGTCTTGTTAAAAAGATTCAGCGAAGAGGGCTTTGTCTTTTTTACCAATCTGGAAAGCCGAAAGTCTCAACAGATTGCGCATAACTCCAAGGTGAGTTTGCTGTTTCCTTGGCATGCTTTAGAGAGGCAAGTTGCGGTGACGGGTGAAGCGGAAGCATTATCGACAACTGAGGTGCTCAAATACTTTATGACTCGACCTAAAGAGAGTCAGATCGCGGCTTGGGTCTCGAAACAATCGAGTAAAATATCTGCTAGACAAGTCCTGGAGACGAAATATGCAGAAATGAAAGCTAAGTTCAGTCAAGGTGAAGTGCCTCTGCCTAAGTTTTGGGGAGGCTATTTAGTTAGGCCTTCAAGTATTGAGTTTTGGCAGGGCGGGGAACGTCGATTGCACGACCGCTTTATCTATTCAAAAGAGCAAGACAACTGGGATATCTCAAGGCTTGCACCTTAATTCTGATTAACACACTTAGAAAGGGACTGCGAAAACAGTCCCTTTTTTATATCGGTATTATTCTTGTTACGTCGTACTTACCTTTTTTGCTGCTCTTAGCCTAAAGCGACAGCAGTGCCAAACTGCATTTTATTTAGATTCATTTCATTTCCATTCCGTTAATTAGGTTTATATACTGTCAACAACCTCTCTTCAGTTATTTTTTAAGGAACAGATATGAAACGGATACTCATCACACTTATTCTTGGAACGCTTAGTTTCATGGCTTCAGCGGCGCCATGGAAAGTGGACAATGAAGCTTCAGATATTAATTTTATTACAACAAAGAAAGTTAACTTTTCAGAGGTGCATAAATTTACGTCTTTCTCCGGCAGTTTAAGTGATAAAGGCGACTTTGAGCTTGCGATTGATCTGGCGAGTGTATGGACTAATGTTGCCATCCGCGATACTCGAATGAAAGAGATGTTGTTCGAAGTGGCTTCTTTTCCCAAATTAATGCTTAACGCTAACATTTCAATGACTGCATTGGATAAGATTAATATCGGCTCTAGTGCATCAATGCAAGTTGACGGCAAGGTGTCTTTTCATGGTAAAACGCAAACAGTACCTATGAAGGTGAGTGTCATTAGACTCAATGAAAAAGAGCTTATTGTCGTGAGTGCTCAACCTGTGATAATTAATGCAGAACAGTTCGGCCTTACAAGGGGAGTTGAAAAATTACGTGAGATTGCAGGACTTACCTCTATTGGTCATTCAGTACCAGTATCTTTCATATTGAATTTAAGACGTTAAGTTTTCTGGCTATTTAACGTCATTCTTAGTCATTAAACCTGTAAATAAAGTCAAATAAAATGCCAATTAAACTGGCTAATGAGCATGGCATCGACCATGCTTTATTTGAGTATAAAAACAGAGACTAAGATGGTTACAGATAAAGAAGGGTATGTGCACCTCATTCAATACCTCACTGAGAATTTGTCGCTGTTTGAAGGCAAAGGTCATGGGGCGTTGACTGATGATACAGTTCTTGAGTTATTTGAAGAGCAACTTGCCGCTCAAGTGATTATGGTATGCGTTCAAAACCCATTACTAAACTTTGCTCAAAGAAATAAAGTGATAAGAGAAGTTGATGCGGTTGGTAATGATCTCGAAGAGATTTTAGGGAGTGTTGCTTATCAAAAGGTGACACCAGATCAAATCTCTTTTATCACTGAGTTTGCAGGTTTGATAAAAAATCTGTTCGATCATGAAGTAGCCAGCCTTCTCACATAATTCATGTTGGTTTAACGGCACGCTCTACGTTAAATATATGGCGTTAAGAAGGTGCCACTTATTTTGATGTTCTGGACTAGTGATTTATTAGAGCAAGGAGCACATTATGCTTGAATTGTTACACGGTTTTGACCATGACACTGTTGCCATTCGAGCATCAGGGGTTGTGACGGGCAAAGATTATGACCAACAGTTAATGCCAATTATAGAAGATAAGTTGAAAGATCATGCCAGTATCAAGCTCTGGTATGAGTTCGATGATAAGTTCGAAGGGGTAACGGTAGGCACACTCTGGGATGACGCTAAAATAGGTTTGTTTCACATGACCGATTTTTATCGGGTGGCCATTATTACCGACAGTAAGTTGGTAACTGGTATGGCTAATGCTTTAGCCTATATGATCCCTTGCCCAGTTAAAGTTTTCGAACGACATAAAGCATCAGACGCCTCTCATTGGATGAAAGAAACCTAAACCCTCATATCGCAACTCTTTGCATAAATAAAATTTAATCAGCCGACTCAGTGTCGGCTTTTTTGTTTGTTTGTTAGTATGGTTAAAATGAATTTATCTATAGATAGGGAACCGAAATGGTTAAAATTATTGGCTTTTGTATTTTACTACTGACCAGCTTTGCGTGGGCTGGAGATAAAGCCATCATAGGGCCAACGGCGCATATGTCAGTTAGCGAAACTGGTCTGAATTACCAAGCAAGAATAGATACCGGAGCGGGAAATACTTCACTGCATGCTTACGATCTTGAGATTGAAGGTGGGAGTGCAAAGAAGATGAAAGACAATGTGGGAAAAAACCTCATGTTTACCACTGAAAATGCAGCAGGTGAAAAGAAGCGTCTAAAAAGCAAAATTGTTAAAACGTCTACCGTGAGTAACTCTCAAGGGAAAGAGACGCGTTATATGGTTGAGCTGCATGTGGGTGATAAAGGCCATGAACGAAAGGTAAAGGTCAATCTTAGAGATCGCAGCCATATGAACTATAAACTTCTGATTGGCCGTAACTGGCTTAAGGGAAAGTATATTGTTGATGTTTCTGATAAAAAGGTAATAGGGCCAGTTGCGCCAATCAGTATTCTCGAGACGGACATGATGTTCAAAACACGAATTGATACTGGGGCTGTTGAAAATTCACTTCATGCTGTCGATCTTCATGTTGAAAACGGCGTGAAAGATATGGATAAAAATGTAGGCAAGATACTCAGCTTTACCACTGAGAATGAGATGGGCGAGACTCAGCGCGTTCATGCCATGATTGTAGAGACATCATTGATCCGAAATGCACAGGGCAGTGAGGTTCGTTATATGGTTGAGCTCACTGTTGGTGAGAAAGGCCAAGAATATAAGGTCAAAGTAAACCTCAGAGATAGAAGCAAAATGAGTTATAAATTGTTAATTGGGCGTAACTGGCTCCAAGGTCACTACTTAGTCGATGTGTCTCGTTAATCGTTAATTGTATTAAAGGTGCTTCGGCACCTTTTTTTGTGAGAAGAATTATTCATCTTTAGGCAGATGACAAATCGTACGGGTAAATTGGTTGATTTCGGATTCTATAACTAACTCGCCATGATGTTCAGCCATTAACCAAACATTGAGAATAGACAGGCTCCTGTCGTTCAAATTGGATAATAGCTGGCTATTTATCAGTTGAAGTTTTTCAGGAGCAAGTCCAACACCATTGTCCTGAACGCTGATAACTATTTTCTCCTCTTCTTGCTCGACGTTAATGGATATGCGTCTACCGGTTTGTCGATTAACAAAGGCATGGGTGAAACTGTTATTTATGATGGAGTAAAATAGAAATAGCAGATCCCATGAAGAGACGGTGATACTGATCTCCTCATCGCACTCAAGGGTCACTTCAATCTGCTCTTGCATCAGTTTAGATGTAAATACTGCCAGAAAGTGCGTTAAGAATTGCGATAGGTTGATCGCTTTCATCGTTGCACTTCTGCTGACTAACAGATGTTGGAAGTGCCTTAAGGTGTCAGTATGGTGGGTAAGAACCGTTAACATCTGCTCATTTTCGATTTTGGCTGTCAATCTGTTTTGGCACTCATGGGCGATGAGTTTGTCCAGTTCAAGCATTTGTTGCTTAATCAGATTAGAGAACATATTTGGAAACAGCAGGTATATATTGGAGTCCATATTTCGCTGTTGAGTATGATTGGAACTCTGCTGTTCTAATCGATTAATCACTTCTCGCTGTTCATTGCTCCTCATGTTGGTCAGTGTTATCTCTTCTGCTAGTTTACTAACCTCTGTGGAGAGTTGTAGATTAACCGTCTGTAGCTCTTGGGTGATCACTTTTTGGGAGCTGATATCGAAAGCCATATTTCCAATTGCGGTGAGTTCACCTTCATCATCAAAAATGGGGTATTTGGTCACTTGATAAATAATGTCGCCATGGGGCGAGGGAACCGCTTGTTCAAAACAGTGAGGTTCTTGAGTCGTTAGGATGATCTTATCTTGCTGCACTATACTTTCGGCAATATGAGATGGAAAAAGCTGCAGATCTTTTTTGCCGATGATGGTGTGTTTCTCTATACCAACAATTTCACAAAACCGATTATTCACTAACGTATATAAACCATTTATATCTTTGATAAAAATGAGATTGTTGGAGGAGTTTAATAGTGAGTTGAGTTGGAGTTTGTTTAATTTGAACTCTTTCTGTGCCAGTTTTTGAACTGCAACTTGCTCTTCTAAAGCGAGATTGTTGGCATCTAAACTAGCAAAAGCCACTTCAAGCTGATGGTTTCTGAATACAAATGCTTGAGCTAGCTGCCCCATTTCATCATGGCGAGTTGTTGCTTCCAGTTCAAGTTTAGCAACCTGGTTTCGTTTTAACGCATGCACCATTTTTGAAATAGGTTGGATAAACAGCTTGTGTTGCAATAGGAACAATATGATCAACCCAAACAGTTGCAGCAGAACTAGGTAAAAACCTATTCGCGCGGCAATATGATTGGCTTCCTCATTAATTGAGTCCAGTGGGGTGACAAGCACAACTTTCCAGAATGTTTTAGGCATAATGAAAATAGAGACAAGCACGGGTTGCTGATTGTTACTTTCTAAATCGAGTTCAAAAGAGCTGATTAGTTCTGCTTTTTGTAATGTATGACTTGCACTGAGGTTAATTAGGGCAACAAGTTTATTTACTTGAGTGACATCGCTATTTTCAAATAACCCTGCCAGTTGTTCATCATTGTATACTCGATTTTGGGCTGCGCGACTGATTAGCTCATTATCAATTTTTATCAATTCCCGTTGAATTTTGCTCAGTTCAGGTTTCTCCTGCGAAAGTTGTTCGAAGGGCTGGAATAGAGCTGGACTTTCAATTAAAGCTGGGGTCACACGCCTTTCTGGGAAAGCGATGATTTTATTGAGATGGTCTAGTGCAAAAATATAGGCATTATTTTCAGTTTCTTCATTAATGGCTTCATCGAAAAAGTTGGCTAACCCAGCAAGGGGAATATCGATGGTTGCAACCCCTAAAAATTGATGATCTGACCACATAGGAACAGACGCGGTTAGCATGGCTTCTTTTGTGTAGGTATCGATATAGGATTGAGACCACAATGGCATGTTTCTAGGGTAGAAACGAATGGGTTTATACCAACTTTCTAAATGATAATCTGGGCCTCTGTATGTGTTGTATCCCTCTACTGGTTGCAACTCAAGAGTTTTATTTCTTGCCCAAAATAAACTGTCGCGTTCCTTGTCCTGATTAAAGGCCCCAGGCTCTGGCCAGATCCCACCACCTGTGATCAGTTGATGTTTTCCATCGGCATTCAATATGGTGGGTATCGACTCGCGTAACACTTGAGTATTGCCACGGTAAAGCTCCCCTAATGAGGCTACCGAGGTGGCTAGTGTTTCTATTTTGGTTGTGGTTTTTTCTAGTGTGGCGACGAACGCCAACCCTTGATTCTGGCTTAATGCTATTTGAGTTTGCAGGTGATGACTTTTCTCTATGCTGAAAATAAGCCAAACACTGGAAATGATGATTAAAGAAGCGATTAAAAATTGAATAACGGAAAATTTGATTGGCAAACGGTCACGCCAGCGCAAGACCTTTAAAGGGGAGTGGTTTAGGCTGGAATTACCCATAATAAACGTGAATCCTTAAGTCGTTAAATAAGTTCAAATGATGGTTATCTTCTTAACTAAATAGCTAAACTTTAGACATTTTCTTTCATTTAAAGCTTCATTCTTTGCATCTGCAAACGAGTTTACGCTGGACATGAACTTATCGCGAGCAAAAGTTTACATATCAAGTACTGTTTAGTAACAATAACGCCTCAATTTTGGACGTTGAATAATTGAACATCTTGATAAAATAACGGTTTTGTATATAAAACAATGAAAAGCCGCTGGTCAAATGCTTCAGGGTCACGTAAAATTTTAGTCTTTTTCTATTTTCACAAAGAAATAGCAAGTACTGACAGCAATGGCCTGTGGGCCGCGCATTGGAAGAGATGATGTCACAGTTAACAGAGATCGTAGAACAGGCTTTAGCCGCCATCGAAGGGACAGATGATTTAAAAGCCCTTGATGACATTCGTGTCGATTACCTAGGTAAGAAAGGTAAAATCACAGACATGATGAAAATGATGGGGAAACTCAGTCCAGCAGAAAAACCCGTTTTTGGACAAGCAGTTAATCAGGCGAAACAAGCGGTTCAGAAGCTGTTGTCTGAGCGTATAGAGGGACTGAAAGCTATCGAACTGCAAGCGACTCTTGCAGCAGAAAGCATTGATGTCACGCTACCGGGCCGTCGTATCGACAACGGCGGTTTGCACCCTGTGACGCGTACCATCGAACGTATTGAAACTTTTTTTGGTGAGCTCGGATTTAGTGTAAAAGAAGGTCCTGAAATCGAAGACGATTTCCATAACTTCGATGCATTAAACATTTCAGAGCACCATCCTGCTCGTGCCGATCATGATACCTTTTATTTTAATCCTAAGGTGATGCTTCGTACCCAGACTTCTGGCGTACAGATCCGTACCATGGAAAATGAAAAGCCGCCACTGCGTATTATCTCCCCCGGTCGCGTGTACCGTAATGATTATGATCAGACTCACACACCTATGTTTCATCAGGTCGAAGGTTTACTGGTTGCTGAAAACGTAAATTTTGCAGAGCTTAAAGGTATCTTGCACGACTTCCTACGTAATTTCTTTGAAGAAGATTTACAAGTTCGTTTCCGTCCTTCTTATTTCCCATTCACTGAACCATCAGCGGAAGTGGATGTTATGGGTAAAAATGGGAAGTGGTTAGAAGTATTAGGTTGCGGCATGGTTCACCCTAATGTACTTCGTAGTGTTGGTATTGATCCTGAGAAATACTCTGGATTTGCTTTTGGTATGGGTGTTGAGCGTCTTTCTATGTTGCGCTATGGCGTTAACGATCTGCGTTCATTCTTTGAAAACGACCTACGTTTCCTCAAGCAATTTAAATAACGGAGCTGTATTAGCATGAAATTTAGTGAATCTTGGCTTCGTGAGTGGGTAAACCCAAGCATTAGCCGTGACGAATTGTCACATCAAATCACCATGGCTGGTTTAGAAGTTGATGGTGTCGAAGGTGTTGCTGGTGAATTTACTGGTGTCATTATTGGTGAAGTTGTTGAATGCGGTCAGCATCCAGATGCTGATAAGTTACGCGTAACGAAGATCAATGTTGGTGAAGACGAGCTAATTGATATCGTTTGTGGTGCATCTAACTGTCGTCTCGGTATTAAAGTGGCAGTTGCTATGGTAGGTGCTGTCCTTCCTGGTAACTTTAAAATTAAAAAAGCCAAATTACGTGGCGAGCCATCTTGCGGCATGCTTTGCTCTTACACTGAGCTTGGTATCAATATCGAAAGTGACGGTATTTTAGAACTTCCATCAGATGCGCCATTAGGAAGAGATCTTCGTGAGTATCTAAGTCTTGATGATGCAGTGATCGAAGTTGATCTTACTGCTAACCGTGCAGATTGCCTTGGTATGGCCGGTCTTGCTCGCGAAGTGGGCGTACTAAACCGCCAAGCTGTAATACAACCTACATGGGAAGCTGTTGTCCCATCTATTGACGATACCGTGAATATTGATCTACAGGCACCAGCGTCGTGTGGACGTTATTTAGGTCGTGTGGTTAAAAACGTTAACGTCAAAGCTGCGACACCACTTTGGATGCAAGAAAAATTGCGTCGTAGTGGCATTCGCTCTATCGATCCAATTGTTGATATTACTAATTATGTGTTGGTTGAGTTCGGTCAACCGATGCATGCCTTTGATCTTGCAAAGCTTGAAGGTGATATTCAGATCCGCATGGGTAATGGTGCTGAGAAGCTCACACTGCTCGATGGTAACGAGATCACCGTTCCTGCTGACAGTTTAGTCATCAGTGACGAAAAGAAGCCTCTAGCGCTCGCAGGGGTCTTTGGTGGTGAATTCTCTGGCGTGAGTAATGAAACGCAAGATATTATGCTGGAATGTGCGTATTTCGCCCCACTTGCTATTTTAGGCAAGACACGTCGTTTAGGATTGCACACAGATTCTTCACATCGCTTCGAGCGTGGTGTCGATCCAGAGCTGCAACACAAGGCGATGGATCGTGCTACTCGCTTGGTGCTCGACATTTGTGGCGGCGAAGCAGGTCCAGTTACTGAAGCTAAGTCAGATGAGCATTTGCCTAAGCCAGTTGCTATCACGCTGCGTCGTAGCAAACTTGATCGTATTTTAGGTCATCATATTGCCGATGCTGAAGTGACTGAAATTATCGAGCGTTTAGGCTTTACTGTCGTGACAACTGCTGAGACATGGGACGTGGTGACTGCCACTTACCGTTTCGATATGGCCATCGAAGAAGACCTGATTGAAGAGGTTGCTCGCATCTATGGTTATAACAACATTCCTAATATTGCACCTGTAGGTTCTTTGAGCATGCCTGATCATAAAGAATCAGACATTAGCTTAAAGCGTGTACGTAGCATGTTAGTTGCACGTGGTTTTCAAGAAGCTATCACCTATAGTTTTGTGGATCCTAAGATGCAAGCACTGGTTCATCCTGGTGCTGAAGCCATGATTTTACCAAATCCAATCTCAATTGAGATGTCTGCAATGCGTTTATCGACGCTAACTGGTCTGCTCAGTGCTGTTGGTTACAATCAAAGTCGTCAACAAAATCGTGTTCGACTTTTTGAGTCTGGATTACGTTTTGTTCCTGATGCAACAGCTGACTCTGGCGTGCGTCAGCAGGCGATGTTAGGTGCTGTGATTTCCGGTGTTCAAAACGATGAACATTGGTCAATGGAGACAAAAACTGTCGACTTTTTCGACCTTAAGGGAGATCTTGAGGCAATTATCGGCTTGACAGTGTCCGAGGAAGAATTTACTTTTAGATCTGCAATGCATTCGGCTTTACATCCGGGGCAATGTGCTGAAATATTAAGGAATGATAGAGTAATCGGTTTTATTGGGGCAATTCATCCAAGTTTAGAGAAGCCTTTCGGACTCAATGGTAAAACAATTGTTTTTGAACTGGAACTCGATGCTTTGTTGCATGCGCAACTGCCGTTAGCCCAGACTGTATCTAAGTTTCCAGCTAATCGTCGAGACATCGCCATCGTAGTTGATGATGAAGTTCTTGCTGGAGATGTTGTAAAAATGATAAGAAAAGTTGGCCAAAATCAGTTGGTTGGCATAAACTTATTTGACGTATACCAGGGTAAAGGTGTTGAACCGGGCAAAAAAAGCCTAGCGATAGCACTTACATTACAAGACAACACTCGTACACTTGAAGAGAAGGAGATAGCTGAGATGGTTGATTCAGTTCTTTCGACTCTCAAGTCAGAGTTCAACGCATTGTTGAGGGATTAAAAGTATGGCACTTACCAAAGCCGAAATGGCAGAGCATCTTTTTGAAACACTTGGAATTAACAAGCGTGTGGCTAAGGAGATGGTAGAGGCGTTTTTCGAAGAAATTCGTCAAGCACTCGAAAGTGGTGAGCAGGTCAAGTTATCTGGCTTTGGCAATTTTGACCTTAGAGATAAGAATCAAAGACCGGGAAGGAACCCGAAAACAGGCGAAGATATTCCAATCTCTGCTCGCCGAGTTGTAACTTTCCGACCTGGACAGAAGCTGAAGAGCAGAGTCGAAGAGGCTAACGCAAAGTAAGATTTGCTAGTTAGTAAAATGTTAAGGCCACTCTTGGAGTGGCTTTTTCAGTTTGTTTATATCGTCAGAGGTTAATTTCTTGTCGAGAAAGCCGAAGTATTTTGATAGAAGTTTTCACGCTTCCTTGCTGCACCCTAAATATTGGCTGACATGGGTAGGGATCCTAATTTTAGTGATCTTTGGCCTTATGCCTGCTTGGTTTCGTGATCCTATCGCGAGATTACTTGCTAAGTTGGTGATGAAAGTCGCTAAAAAACCGCTTTCGGTTGCCAGAGTCAATTTAACGACCTGTTTTCCTGAGAAGTCAGCGGCTGAAATTGACGCGTTGATTATTGATAACGTTGAAAACTTTGTGATGATTTTATTAGCTCAATCAGAACTTATGGTGCGTTCGAAAGCAAACATAAGAGATAGAGTAAGATTGCACGGCTTTGAACACGTTATCCAAGCGCGTGAAGCTGGGCAGCCTGTTATCTTTATCATGCCTCATGTTTGGGGGATTGAGTATGCAGGGCTAAGGCTAAACCTAGATTTGCCAATGGTAAGTATGGCGAAAGCCCACCGTAATGGTTTGTTCAACTGGTTTAACAACCGAATGCGCAGCAGTCAGGGCGGTAATATTTACATGCGTGAGGCTGGGATAAGAGCACTATTATCTGAGCTTAAACATGATAATAGTTTTTTCTACCTTCCCGATGAAGATCTCGGTCCGGATAAAAGTGTGTTTGCACCTTTTCTCGGTACGGTTAAAGCCACAATACCTGTGGTGGGTCGCTTGGCGCAAGCTGGTAATGCGCAGGTGATGCCAGTTAAGATTGGTTACGATCAAAAGAACTATCGCTTTGAATTAACTGTGATGCCTGCTATCTCAGCTGATGAGATGCAAGGTAAAGAGAACGAAGCGATAGCACTCAATAGAGCGGTAGAGCAAGTGATCTTAGCGTATCCAGAACCTGTCTCTTATACACATCTGACGCTGCCGACGAAGAGGATAGTGGAGATCTCG
>OJDH01000333.1_pt1 | contig 23983 bp, 18 predicted proteins | sample 1592761 | NCBI WGS metagenome assembly OJDH01 (sample SAMN05416855, study PRJEB24817) | seawater metagenome | isolation source: Sea water | place: Canada:Atlantic | collected 2013-11
ACCTAATATTGCTGCTGTTGCATAGATTTCTTGTCGTAATATCATTGGAATAACATTACATAATACATCGCGTATCATACCGCCTGCGACACCTGTCATTGTGCCCATTACAATGGCAACAGGTACTGCTGCGCCTAAGCTTAGGGCTTTTTCTGTGCCTAATACTGCAAATAGCGCTAAACCAAAAGCATCCGAAACCAATAAAAATCGTTTTGGAATACGCTTCGGGCAGCGGATAAAAATAATAGTTAATATGGCCGTGGCTAAAATAATATAGAGATATATTGGATTTTTAACCCAAAAAACAGGCGTTTGTAAAATAACATCGCGAATAGTGCCACCGCCAATTGCAGTTACAGCAGATAAAACAACAACTCCAAAGGGATCGAGTTTATAGCGTCCTGCCATTAATGCCCCAGAAAAGGCAAAAACCACAACACCAAAAATATCAAGCCAATAAAGTAGTTCCGACATCTGCTTTAATCACTATTTAATTAACGGTAAATCGGCAGCTTGCCAACCATTCATATCGCCTTCAAGATGGCGAAGATCACTAAAACCGGCTGCTCGAAGTGCGTTTTCAGCACTAACTGCTCGACGACCAGAACGACAATGCACCACAACCGTTTGGTTTTTATAGCCAATGATTTTACTTAGATTATCGTTGATTTGATCATGGCTGATATTAATTGCACCTTTGATATGACCTTGGGCAAATTCACTTGGCGTACGAACGTCTAATACTATTGTATTGCTTGCTGGTGTTGCCATTAAGGTTAGCAATTCTTGTTGTGAAATTGTTGCAGTTTGCTCTGCAAAACTGATAAAAGCGCAAAGGCTTAATAGCAATAATAATGTAGATTTAATAAATTTCATTTCGAGTCCTTATTTGGCGAAAGCCATACTTGTTGATTTTATAATTATTAAATAATTGTCAGCGCTTTTTTCTTAACTTCAAAGAGTTTTAAATGATTAACCTTGCCCAGAATTAGCAAACGACATAATAGCAACCATCATAACTAATAGTATGCAGATATATAATGCATAATTAATTCGTTTGCTGGCATGAATAATATCAGTTGCTTGCGGCTGTCTTGCTTGGTCATTAAAACTCGCTTTCCGCAGTTTATTTCCTTGATACATAGCAACACCGCCGAGCCTAATTTCTAAGCTTAATGCCAAAATATGTAATAACAGACTATTACCTGTTTGTAGGAATTTACCTCGAGTTAAACGCCAGCAAAGAACAGTGTTCTTCCCAACCGTGCCAAGCAATAAAATTAGGGCAAATAACCGTGAAGGCAACCATTGTAATAGCTTTACAATATGGTTCACTGCAGCGCCAAAATATACAAAACGAATTGTTTTAATATTCCAAGCGTAGTGCATTTCTAACAGTAAGCGAAATGACAACGCTGCTAGCGGGCCAAAAACAAGGTAATAAAAACCGACACAAACCAGTAATTGCGAGCTACGTAGTACCTGCATCTCAATACAAGCTTTGCTTATACCTAATGAAGAGAGTTTATCAGTTTCACGCAATAATAAAGTTGATGTCGCTTGTTTGGCTTGGTAGTTGTTATTGGCAACAAGCTCACGAGCAATGTGTTTATTTATTTTACCTAAACCAATATTTCCTAAAGCAATGTACAGCAGCAAACCATGCCAAAGCCAAGTTACTTCAATGAAGCTTTCAAATAACCATAAAATAGTTACCAAAGGCGCTAAGGTAACAAGTATGGCAATAAGGCCTGAAATGTTTTGTTGTCGGGAGTTACTGCTGGTTTTATTAACTTTATCGGCCAATCGCTGACAATAAAAATTAAAAAATGCTAAAGGTTGATGAGTAACAAATGCGCCAATTATTGCTTTTAGAGCGATCATTAATAACAGCATAACTGCAGCAGAATACAAATGAGGGCTGGCTAAAATGTTACTCAAACTTTCCATTAGCTTAATGATTTTCCTTTTAATGCGTCTATCATGCTAATCACTAACTGCGAAGAGTTGACCGAAGCGGTTTCTAAATATGCTTCAAAAGAGCTTGGCGATTCTTTACCTGCAATATCAGACATTGAACGAATAACAACAAATGGCGTATTAAACTGATGACATGTATTGGCAATTGCAGCACCTTCCATTTCAACTGCAGCCATTGTTGGAAAGTTTGCTCTGGCTTTAGCAATATCGTCATCTTTAGTCATAAAAGTATCACCAGTAGTGATAAGACCAACCAATGTTTGAATATTTTCAAGTGAGTTGATACCCACTTTGGCGGCAGCTACTAATTCTGGGTGTGGAATATATGCTGCTGGGTTTGCGGGTAATTGACCTATTTCGTAACCAAACGCGGTAACATCAACATCGTGATAGCGAACTTCAGAACTGATAACGATATCACCCACTTTAAGAGATTGTTCAAAACCACCAGCAGAGCCCGTATTTACCACGTAATCAGGCTGAAATTTATCAATAAGAATAGCGGTGGCTAAAGCAGCAGGAACTTTACCTATACCTGATTGCACAATCACTACGTCGTTGCCGTTTAATTGTCCTTGATAAAAGGTGTAGCCAGCGTGAGTTGTTGTTTCACAATTTTGTAATTTGCCTTTTAAAATGGCAACTTCTGGTTCCATTGCACCAATAATACCTGCTTTCATTAACTGTAATCCTGTTATCTGTCTTGCGAAAAATTTTCGCTATTGTCTATGCGCGGATTATAGCGCGACTTGAGTTTAAAATCTTTTATCCGTGTCAACAAAAAAGCAGACATCAATGTCTGCTTTATATTTTTTCTTAGTCACTCAATGAACCACATTTGTTTAATGCGGAAGTGCCGCTACTTGAGGTGAGGAGAGTTGCCTTGCCATTGCTGGAGTATCTTTATGCAATTGAGCTTGTGCGGCTGCAGGTGAAAGTGCGCCTGCTGATCTAGGGCGCGCTTTAACCAATGGCGCAGGAATAACACGACCTTTTACTTTTGGTGATGGGGCATTATTACCTAAAATACGGCTGTTGATACAAGCACGAATTTCGTCGATGGTATAATTTGCTTTTACCTTAATGCGAATATGTGGAATGGCTGCGGCTTCTAAAGCGCCACTTACAAACCAGTCTTTCTTAATTTTATAACCTTTGCCTTTAGTGTCGACTAAATCAATAGCACCTAAAAGTTTCATTGAATCTCGATCGCAAATAACAAAATCCAAATACTTACTGTTAGCATTGTTAGCGGCTGTTTGACCTGCGCGGTTAGAAACACCATTTCGAATAGTAACAATGTCGGCGAGTTTGACACGATTGATAATGCGGTATCGGCTCCCCATTGCTTGTTCTACAAGGTTTTGAAAGTTTTTCTCTGCAGGAGTGAAAATGGCAGTTTTACGCTCGAAAGGAAAAGGAAAACTATTGTCGTTTAAGCGATTAGCTAACATAGCGACAATTACAATAAGGCTGATCATGGCAAATAGAATGAGTTCCATATACATCTCCGGCAGTTCAAAATTTTGACGTTTATCTTAAGTAACTAGATAAAGCAAAAATTGCGCCAGAGAGATAATTATGGTCTGAAGATTAAATCAACCGATAGAGTTGTATCGGTGATTCTTAACCAACCGATTGATTTTATTAGTAGGTGTGCGCACTTATAGGTGCTGTTTAGCTTGGGTATTTCGCTTCCAGTGCTGCGTAAAGTTGCTGTTGGAAATCTGTCGCGCTAGCATCTAAGGTGTTGACCAAACTCGCTAGCACTTCATTGTCTTCTTCACCGTGCCAAACTTTAATGTAGCTACCTTCTTTATAGCCATGATCTTGACGGAAGAAGTTTAAAGTATTTTTACCAACATATTGACGGAATAATTCGTTTAAATCCATCGACATTAAACGCATACAATCAGCAAGCGCTACTGCGTCAAACGCTTTGTTGCTTACCGCTGCAGAAGCAAGGTTTTCAAGGGCAATTTTAAAGTCTTGCTCGCCACTATTTTGTGTTAGTTCAGCTGATAATGTTGTGGTAATTTCTTCAATAGTACCGCCAGCCATTAAACGTAAGCTTAAGCCAAAATGAAAAATATCGACTAATTCTAATTGTACTTGTGGAATATCAATTTCTTGATGTTTCCACCACTTCCAACCGTGGTGATCTAGCATTTCGGCACACTCAACCCAAATGGCACGATACCATTCATAGTTGTTATCTCGCCACGTTTCACTTACACGTGAATTCATTGCGTCTTGCATCGATAACATTTGTATTATTTGGTTCTTTGCTGTGCTCAGTGAATCGCTCATTATTGTCTCTATTCTATTGGAATTTGCTGTCAAAAAAATTGCTTGCTGATAGTTTGCCGTAGCAGCAATAAACTAACAAGCTTTGTACTTAAATTAATGCCTTAATAGTGGCATTATACCCACATATTGAAATGAAAAAAGAGGTTTACTTGTGACAAATAAAGTCTCCACTGAAGTACAAAATGAAGCTTTACGTATTGCCAAAGGTACCCAGAAAAAAGGCCAAACCAAAGAGCAAACAAAATTGATTGCTCAAGGCATTGAAAAGGGCATTAGTGAATACAAAAAGCAGCAAAAAATTAAAGCACGTGAGCGTGATAAGCAACGTAAAAAGAGTTTGTCAGCTAATACTCATTCAGCAACTACTGATGCACAGGCACAGGCAGATAGTCACTCGACAGATTTACCACGTCGATTGAGTGTATTTTCAATGCTACCTTGGTTATTGTTGTTGGCAAGTTGGGTATATTTTCTGGTTAATTAGTTCTGGTTAATTAGCTGTTCTTAGCGAGCTGCTAAGTGAACTCCTGCAATCATACAGCGAATTGAACCACCAGCGAGTTCAATTGTACTGACATCAATGGGTACTAGCTGCGCACTTTGTTTTATTAGTTTCTTTTGTTCAGTGGTTAAAGCCTTATAAGCGGTTTTTGATAATGCTAAGACACGTCCATTACTTCCTTGTAATTCAATGGCATTACCACAAAATTTATTTATTTGTGATTCTGTTAAGGCAATGACTTTTCTACCAGAGCTTTTAAAGCGCTGTATTATTTCACTTCGTCTTGCGGAGTCTGAAATCATTTCTGGTGCTAATAATACAAACTCGCTGGCAATGCACATTAAAACATTAGTGTGGTAAACACATTCTCCTGCTTGGTTACGGGCATCAAACAGCATTGGTTCATAATTGAAATGGGTACAAAAACGCTCTAATGCGAGTGAATTAGCTCTGTTAGATTGTACTGCGTATGCAACACGGTCTAAATGATCTAAAACCATTGCACCAGTACCTTCCAAGTAAATATTGTCATGCTCAAGTCCTGAGTAGTCGACTATATCTTGTACGCGGTAGTTAATTTTCAACTGTTCAATAATATCGCTACGCCTTTCTAAACGTCTGTTTTGTGCATACATAGGATAAATAGCTATGTGGCCACCGCTATGAGTTGAAAACCAATTATTTGGAAATACAGAGTCAGGTGTTTCTGTTCCCTCATCTTCAAATAAATGCACCTTGATACCATAACTTGTCAAGATTATTTGGGCTTGGCTAATCTCTTGGTAAACCGTTTTTGCAATCACCTCAGGTGTTGCTATTAGTTGAGATGTTTGAAAACTATTGTCTGCTTTAGTTTGTGGATTAGGATAAAAATGATGTGGCCTGATCATCACGACACTATGAGGTGCTTGGGGATTGATAATGCTCAAAATGATATTCCAGAAAAGTGGATTTAAACGATGTTAATAGTGTAGATTTTATTTTTGCTAGTTAAAATGTCACTATTACTGACATTTGTGATTAATTTTTATCACTTTGTATAGTTGAGTTGGCAATATGACAAATTTAACCATAAGACCTTATCTTCATGATCATCTTGATCAGCAATTAATTTCGTTACTGCGAGAAGATGGTCGGGCTTCCATTTCTAAACTCTCAGAGCAGTTGAAAGTGTCTCGCGGTACCGTACAGAACAGAATTGATCGTTTAGTTTCTTCAGGTGCTATTTTAGGTTTTACTGTCAGGGCCCATGAGGCAATTGAAGCTGGCGCGATTAAGGCCGTTATGATGATTGAAGTAGTTGGCCGTTCTACCGCACAGGTGATCAAAACATTAAAAGGTTTACCACAACTTGTTAAGTTACATACCACCAATGGTTCGTGGGACTTAGTCGCTGAATTACAAACCAGCAGCTTAATTGAATTTGACCATGTATTAGCGCAAGTACGAATGATTGAAGGAGTTCTAAATAGCGAAACCAGTATTTTACTGACTTCTGCTTAATGCTGTGGGTTTACTACAGGTTTAATATTCAAAACGAACCCTGAGCCAAGCATTACTATTGTCTTGATGCTGACCGAAAAATGAATAATCATCTTTACCAAAAAACAGGTTAGCGCCAGTGCTAAATAGCCATTGGTCATTATAACGGTAATCAATACTTGGTTTAAGATAAACATCGTGATCGGTTGGCGAGTAAAAACTAAATAATGAGTAAGTTAAGGTTTGTTGTTTTGCTCTGTAGGTCAAGCGCATGGTTAACAGTTGTCGGTTTTCATCAACAAGTTGCTTTGGTGTTAAGCTGTTATTGACTAGTGCTTGATAGTCTTTAGTGCGCTCTAAGTAATATTGTACGTTAGCAGTAAAGTTTTTCGCTAGCTCTTGCTCGTAGCCAATTAATACTCTGTGTTGACCATTGGCAATATTATTTTTGTTTCCCGCCGAATTTTCTACGCTGTTATAGCTGCTATATTCAAAATTGAAAATACCGCCAGCATAGGCAGTTAAAGCACTAAAGCCCCATGAGTTTAACTTTGGGAAATAACCTTGGCTTTGCTGCTGTTGGTTATTTACGGCTTGGTAATTGAATGTGTCGCTTTTTGTAATCACTTTGCTACCGGTTGGTGTCGGCCAAAAACCTTGATAACCATAAAGTGACACTTCGACATCGTTGATGCGAGTATTGAGTCGTGCAGACCATTGTGATTTATGAGTTTTGTTGACGGGAAATGCTTCGCTAGGCGCAACAATTTTCTGCATTTGCGGGGAATAAAATGAAAAACGTTCACCGGTAATATAATTATCAGGAGTGAAGTCAGGTGTCCATACTAAGGTGAAATTGATCTTCTCGAAATACCAGTTGGTTCTTATGCTATCTGAAGGTGCTTTTAAATATTCGTCGGCTCGGCCTGAGAAAAACGACTGCCAATCTTTAGCAAATAAATCATTAAGGAATAGGTAGTCACCCGTTCCCCAGGTTAATACTTGTCGCCCAACTTTCACGTCAATAAAGCTAAGAGGGCTGGCGGAAAGGTTTAATTCTCGAGTATGCCAAATTGCTTTAGCTAAAACCGCATCGTAGTAGGTATCGACTTTGCCATTTAACTCAAAAAGTTGATGACTATAATCAATATTAAATCGTGCTCTAAGCTCATTTATCGCTGCAGAGTTTTCTACAATGTTATCTTGTAAGAATTGTCCGTAGGCAGCTTCGACAAAGCCGGTTAACTGCCACGGTGATGAAACTTGTTCCTCATCACTCCAGTCGTCTGCCCAATCATCGTCTTCGTTATCATCCCAAGTTTGTTCAACGCTAGCTTCTTGCTGTTTAGCTTCACTAACGGTAAGTAATTTATTCGCATGGCTAGTTGCCAAGACAATATTGGAATTAAAAGTAATAGCGAACAACAGTATTGTGGCTATTCGCATGGGTGAATTAAATAAAGAAAACATACTCAAATTTTATTTTAACCAAGCTTTAGGCGGCGTACGCATGCTACGTTCGCTAAAAATATTGCTCGGTAAGCCAACATCATATTTCACTTTGCGAAACTGCATTTCGGTATAACTGTTGTTGCTGAGATCTGTTATGCGAGATTTCATCACGGTTGGAATACCGTCAATGTTTTTAACCTTAACTACCGTCATTTTGCGCACGGCTTGTTGGCTTTGATTAAAATAAATACTTTCTATCGGTAAAAAATTACTCTTACTAATAGTCACAGTGTAAGAACTAAACTCGACACTTTGTTTATCTTTAGGTACAGCGTTAATTACGTAATTTTCGTTATCTTCACTTAATAAGGTAAAGCTATCTTCATTAGGATTACGGCCTGATACGTCTTCATAGAAAAAATGTGAGCCAACAAAAGAGGTACGTTTATCACCGGCAGAAATACGTTTAACCAAATCTAATGCGGGTAAATAAAGCCAGCGATTATCGTCTTGATCAACATGTTTTTCAACGCGAAAAACAGTGTCTTTTACATTGCTTGGGCGTGAGAAAAACACCAGCATATTTTGATCACCAAGATCCTTTTCATCTTGGCGTAAAATAATAAATTGACGCATTTGCTTCTTGCCATTTTCATCAACAATAATCATGCGAGCTTGCGCGCTGCCATCGTCACCAGCGTAGTAGGAGGCAAGGTTAGACTTAGCAATTATTTCACTGACGCTAAGCTGTTTTACGGGTTCCTGCGCTGGTAAATTACTACTGAATATTAGAGCTACCAGCAAGTTAAATAATTTACTGCTCTTAACAATATTTAATCGCTGAAGTTTGGTAAAAATATGCTTCATCAAATTTATCCTTTTAACTCTTGCTGTCAAAACTTATCTCAAAGTGGTGCTGCTAAACTGGGTTGACTTTATTCGTGTTTTTGTTTAATAAAGTCAGCAGTGCAGGTAATAAAACTAAGGTGACTAAAGCTGACATCACCATAATACTGGCTAAGAAAAAGCCAACAGTAATGTAGGGCATTAACGGTGATAATAATAACGGCGTGAAGCCTATAGCGATAACAATAGCGTTGCGGCTGATGGCGCGGCTAGGCTCTTGAAACATCGCCGTAAGTGCTTGGCTTAAACTCTTGTATTCTTTTTCAAGTTCGCGAACCCTTTGAATAAAGTGAATAGCAAAATCAATTGAAAGGCCTAATGTTAGTGCTGATAGCACGGCAATGGGCATATCATAAGCTTTACCAAACCAACCAATAAGTCCGTAAATCATGGTAATGGTAAATGTTAGCGGTAGCATGGCTAATACGCCGTACTTTATTGATCTAAAAAGTATCATCATCATTAAAAACACCACAACAAATGAAGAGAGCAAACTGTCGATCATGCCGCTGACCATAGCATCTTGCCATACAACATTAAGGTAAGACTTTCCTGCCCACTGATATTCAACATTGGCTGGTGGTGGGTTGTTATTAATATATGCTTCAACCCAGCTCACCACTTTTGTCATATGTTGATTATCTCCACTGGTCATTTGCAGCCACAGTAAGGTTTTTTGATAATTTGGACTAACAAAGTGCCATAAATCTTGTGGGCGATGTGAAGACTGAAACTGTAGTAAAGTTTGTGCTACGCCGTTGCTGCTATTCGGAATAGCAAAATCTATCTCATCACCAGAATTAAGTTCACGGTTAACGGTACGGACAATATCAACTAGGCTATTTACTTTGCCGACGTCGCCATTTTCAACCAATGCCGTTTGTAAGTTGGCTAGCCAATTAAGCATTTTAGGATCAGTAAACACCTGTTTAGCTGATAATGCTTGTTCGCCGATATTATAAAGTTGCTCTAGCCAAGCTTGTTCTGAATCATCAGCTTCAAAACGTATGTCATCTAGGGAAATTAATAATTCTTGAGTGAAAAATGCTTCGGCGTTAGCTGCATCTGTTGTTGCTACAAGCTGTGCTTGTTGCCAGTTTGCTAACAATTCAGCAATTGCTGACTTAGCTGAACCTGCATCTTGGCTCGTAAGAAGCTGCTCAAAATTTAGCAGCGCTTTGCTTTCATCGTTTTTATTATTGTTAAATACCAACCAAGCGTCATACGTGCCAGCAAAATGTTGATTAAGGGCTTTATCCGCAATGCGAATTTCGTGATCCGCTTTAAACCAATTCACCGGATTATCATTAATTTCAATGCGGGTAATGCCTTCAATACTTAGAGCGAATAAAGCGATGAAAGTAATTAGAATTATTTTGACGCGGTTAACGGAAAAAATGCCTAATTTTTCTAAGCTTTTTGCTAATCGGCCTTTTTGCTCCATGCGTTGTAAGGCGCGTTGTAAGTTCGCTAAAGTTGCTGGTTTCATTCGCGCAATATAAGCTGGAATGTAGGTAATGGTAAGAACAAAGGCCAACAATATGCCGGTACCGATAAAGGCGCCGAACACTTTTACTGGTGGAATAGGGGTAAGCATTAAGGAATAAAAGCCAACCGCTGAGGTGATTGACGTAAACAGCATAGGTTTATATAAATGCGCCATCACTTTTTTCACGGTATCCGAGGCGTTGTCGCCAGCTTTATATCGATCGGCAAATTCCGACAAAATATGCACCGAGTCAACCACGGCAATTGGCATTAAGAATATTGCGATCATCGACGACATAATATGCACGGTAAAGCCTAAGCCAATCAAGCTACCCATGATGATCAGTACAGTTGCCATAGCTACAACCATGGGGGCAATAATTAGTGGGATATTGCGAAAGAAATACCACAGTAGAATAAATATCGCTAAGCCAGCTAAAGGTGCCGCAACGCCCATTTGCACAAACATTTCAAAGCCGAATTGGTCTTCCGCAACCGGCAGGCCAGTAATATGAAAAGCTAAATCATTTTGTTGAGGCGAAATATAGTTCAGGCTTAATGCTCTAATTTGTTCAGCAATGATATAGCTTTGGTCTTTATTAACGATAGGGACATAAATGGCAATAGCCTTATTGTCACCTGACACTAAAGTATTGTTAAGCATCGGTAGGCGCTTAACCGCTTGTTGAATGGCTTGACTGCCTTGAGCGCTTGTCGGTGCGCTTTTCATTAAATATTCAAAAACAATACCTTGATTATTACCATTTTCGTCGCTTAGCTGGCGAATATTGTCAACGACATTTAGTGATAGTAAATCAGGGACAATCACACCATCAAGGGTCAGGATATCATTGGTAAGTTTCTCGATTACGGTTAGCGTTTCAGCAGTGAAGATATTGCTTTCGCTGACTAAGCCGACGACGATCATATCGCGCATTAGAAAATCAGTTTTTATTTGATTGTGAAATACTCGCGCTGGCGCATCTTGGCTGAGCATATTTTCTGGGTCGGTATCAATCTCTATCATTGGCAGCATCGCCAAACTAAGCAAGGTAACTAGCAACACTAACGAGTAAATGGCTTTAGGCTTAGCAATGGCAAAGTTTAAAACGCGTTGATAATTCAAAGTATTTCCCTTGGAAGTTAATAACAAGTAAAGCAATTAAGGTGTGACTTGTTATATTAGAAAAGTGTAATATACTTTAATATTAGCAGTATCTAATGTAATATCCAACTAGATTTGATTTATTGCCATATTTTAACGCTTAAAAGAGAGAACAATGACAACATTAGCACCGATTGATATTAAAGAAATGCGCGGCAACGCTTCGCAGGCTGCTGATTTGTTAAAAGCGATGAGCAATGAAAACCGTTTATTAATTTTGTGCCATTTGGGTGAAAAAGAAATGTCGGTTAATGAGCTTAATAATTTTGTCGATTTAAGCCAGTCGAGTTTATCTCAACATTTAGCAAGATTGCGTAAAGACGGTTTAGTGAAAACACGTCGTGAGTCACAAACCATTTTTTACAGTATTGCTAACCCTTCAGTAGTCAAGCTTATTGGTTTTCTTCATAGTGAGTTTTGCTCATAATTGATTAACCTTAATATTTTAAAATATTGAGGTTAATCCTTACTAAAAAGCTTCTTTCTGACCATAGCGCGATAAGCTTTCGGTGTTAAATTCAACATCTTTTTAAACAAACGGGTAAAGTTTGCTTGGTCTTGATACCCGACGTGAAAGGCTATTTCCTGAATAGATAAATTACTAGCCCCTAACAGTTCTTTCGCGGTTTCTATTTTCAATTTTTGCCAATATTGTGTGGCATTGACGCCGGTAGCGAGCTTAAACCTTCGAGTGAATGAACGCTGGCTAATGCCAAACTGTTGCGCTATTTCATTTAAAGTTAAGTCTGAACTTAAATTGGTTTGCAGCCAAAATTGAATTTGGCTGATCAACTCATCGGGGTGGCGGTCAACAGCGCCTTCCAAATATCGCTGATCTTCGTAAGGCTTTCTAATTTCGTGAGAAAAATTACGCTCGACTTGTTGTGCGGCATTTTGGCCATAAATCTGAAAAATTATATGTACAACAATATCAGCCAAGGCATTTAGGCTCGCGGCACAATAAGTGCGTTCAGACTGAGTGATAAAAAAGTCAGGTTTTAAATCTACTTGCGGGTAATCACGTTTAAATTGTTCAACATAGTGCCAATGCGTTGTTGCTGGGTGATTATCTAAAATGCCAGTTTCTGCCATCATGCAGACACCCGTGCCGCCACCAATAAGCGTTGTCCCTTGCTGCCAGATATGGCTTAGCCATTTAAGCATTTTTGGTTGCTGAGCAATAGTCGGGCGTGGGTTACGCCATAAGCTGGGAATAAAGGCAAAGTCAGGATGTTGAGCGCTTTCAATGTCAGTATCAGGCAATAGTCTGATTAAAGCACGGGTCGAAATTGGTTTAACTGACTCTGCGACCATTTGTATAGAAAGCCTCGGCGCTTGTCTGTTTTCTTGTAACGCTACCGCTTCACCAGCACGTAACATTTCTACCGGTAAGCTAACACTGGTTGCTAACATATGATCGTATAGCAATAGGGCGATGTTGATGGTGTTGTCTTTATTACGTTTAAACTTTGCTTTCATACTTTTCGTTACTCAAATTTGGCATAAATAGCCTGTTTGGCTATTTTTACATATTTTATGGCCATTAATGATTATTATTTTTAACAACTAACTTTTAAACTTATTTAACTAAATATTAAGTTTGAATTTTAAAGAGATTTTTTCATGACTGCATTACCGATTATCGTTGGCATGGGTGGCATAAACGCTGCCGGTAGAACTTCCTTTCACCAAGGCTTTCGTCGTATTGTAATCGACAAGCTAAATGCTGAAGCGCGTCAGGAAACTTTCGTTGGCTTAGCCACTTTGATGAACTTATTAACTAGCCAAGACGGCAAGCTTGTTGATCAAGATGGTAATGTTGTTGATAAAGCTGATGTTGAACAGCAATTCGGTGAAGAAATTTTAGCGGGTACCTTAATCCGTAAAATTGAAAACGAACATTTTGATCCTGATGCAACGCCATGGCAGCAAAAATTGACTATGGATGTTGGCGACCAAGGCATTACTTTTGAAACCCGTGCACGTGACTTGCCTAAGCCTTTACCTCGTACATGGAAAGTGACCGAGTTAGAAGAAAAACGTGTTCGTGTTGAAATTGCGGGCGAAATTGAAGTTAAGCATGATTCAACGCGTGATAACCCGATTAAAGCAGCAGGACAACTACCGACTGGCTTTAAACCGGCTAGTATGTATAACAGTCGTTACCAACCACGCGGTTTACAAGCGACTATATTTGGTGCAGCAGATGCCATTCATTCAACAGGTTATAGCTGGAATGAGATTGCTGATAAAGTAAGCCCTGATGAAATTGGTACATATTCAGCATCAGTTTTTGGCCAAACTCAAGCTGAAGGCGTCGGTGGTATGATGCAAAATCGCCTTAAAGGCGAACGTGTATCGACGAAAAACTTAGCGCTTGGTTTAAACACCATGCCAACAGATTTTGTTAATGCTTATGTAACGGGTAATGTAGGTACAACGTTCACTTCAACAGGTGCTTGTGCAACTTTTTTATATAACTTAAAAGCTGCTGTGCAAGATATTCAAGCCGGTCGCATTCGTTTAGCGATTGTTGGTAGTAATGATTGTGCGATTACACCAGAAGTGGTTGAAGGCTTTGGTAATATGAGCGCGTTAGCCAATGAAGAAGGCTTGAAAAAACTAGATGGCAACGGTATTGCTGACCATCGTAATACCAGTCGTCCTTTTGGTGACAACTGTGGTTTCACTATTGGCGAAGCTGCACAATTTATTATTTTGATGGACGATGCTTTAGCGCTTGAATTAGGTGTCAATGTTTTAGGTTCAGTTGCTGATGTGTATACCAATGCCGATGGTATTAAAAAGTCGATTACCGCGCCGGGCCCAGGTAACTATATTACCATGGCGAAATCTGTTGCTTTAGCAGCAGCTATTGTTGGTGAAGAATCAATACAACAACGCAGCTTTATTTTAGCGCATGGTTCAAGTACACCGCAAAATCGCGTGACAGAATCATTAATTTATCATCGCATCGCTGAAAGTTTTGATATTAACAACTGGCCTGTAGCCGCACCTAAAGCTTATGTTGGTCATACGATTGGTCCAGCTAGTGGTGATCAGGTAGCCATGGCTTTAGGCATTTTTGCTCATAATATTATGCCAGGTATCACTACCATTAAAAAAGTTGCTGATGATGTGCATAATGAACGTTTGAACATTGCTACCGAGCATTGGGATTGCCATAACATGGATGTCGCTTTTATTAACTCAAAAGGTTTTGGCGGTAATAATGCCACGGCAACCTTGCTTTCTCCTGATGTTACTTTGTCGATGATGGAAAAGCGTCATGGTAAAGATAAGATGGCAAGCTATCAAGAAAAAACGGTAGCGGTTGAACAAGCCAGAGCGACATATCAAGAGCAAGCTAATAATGGTGAATTTCAGCTTATTTACCGTTTTGGTGATGGTACATTAATGGATGATGATATTACCTTGTCGACAGAAGATATCGGTGTTACGGGATTTGCTAATAAAATTCAACTACCAAAAAACAACCCATTTAATGACATGACTTAAATTATTTTAATTGAATAAATACAAAGCCCTGCAATTACATTGACAGGGCTTTTGTGTTTATTGCACTATAGTTATACAAAAATAACTTTAGTTTAAAGATAAGTCATAGCAAATATCGATTAATGTTAAGATGATTTTAAGTGGTTATTTGAAAGTTGTAAGCTACACATTTAATTAAGTGCTTAGAACAACAGACGAGAAGTGGTTGATAAAAGGATTTTTTGCTGTGGGAATGAGAAGTTGTTATACACAATGTGATTTTAATTTTAGTGTTTTTCTATTGATTAAAGTGGTACTTCAATAATGAGCATTTCCCCGATAAAAATATCATTAGAGCTCGAAGAGCAGCCTATTGAAGTGAAAACTAAGCAAGGTCGCCCATTAATTTTTGCCATCGTATTAGGTATGTTGGGAGCACTTCTCAATAGTATCCCCGTAGAACTTGCCTACAATATCTCATTAGTCATAGGTAATTTAGCTTTTATTATGGCTGCAGCTTATCTGCGACCTGCATTAACGCTAGTATGTGCTTTGATTTGTGTTACGCCCTTGTTAGTTGTTTGGGGACACCCTTTTGGCTTCATTACCTTTGGTTTAGAAGCGCTATTTGTTTCATTTATGCGAGGAAGAGGCTGGTATTTACCAACCGCAGACTTCCTGTATTGGCTTATTATTGGTATGCCGCTTACTGCAGCAATAATTTGGTTTACTAATACAGATGTAGACGCATACGTATTATTTTCTTCATTTAAGCAAAGCATTAATGCTGTTTTTTATACCGCCTTAGCCGTGATTGCTATTTTTATCTTTGGCGAAAAAATTAATGAATGGATAAAATCTCAACAGCCAACACTAGTAAAGAGCTTAAAGCAATACCTACATTACATATTATGGGTAATGTCAGCCTTTTTTGTTGTCGGTATTTGCTTGTTTCTAAGCCGAAGTTTAAATGAGATTCAACATCAGCAATTCGAAGAAAGATTAGATATAAGTAGTCAATACTTAAGTAGAATTGTTGACAATTATGTCGATGAGCACGTAAAAGCTATTGCACAAACAGCAAGTAAATTGTCGGCAATTGAACCAAGTGGTTATTCTGATGCCTTAAGTAACGTTCATCAGTTATATCCCGGCTATTTAACCATGCTTATCGCGGACCATAATGCACATTTAATAGCAACGTCTCCTAGTGATAGGATGAAAAAAATCAGTGGTGAAAGCTATAGTATTGCTGATAGAACATATTTTTCTCAGGCCTTTTATAATGAAGCTCAATATGTTTCACCTGTTTTTTTAGGACGGGGATTCGGCGTTGACCCTATTGTGGCGGTTAGCGCACCTATTTATCATCAAAACGGTGATAAACCTGTTGGTATTGTTGAGGGCTCATTGAACTTGAATATGTTTGAGCAAGAAGCCAAACAAATTGAAGAAAGCGGTAGCAAAATAGCGATTATACTGACGGATGAAAATGATAATGTGATATATGCTGATAAAGACTTAGCTCTAACGACTTTATCGACATTTAGCTTCTCACTTGAACAGGAAAAATTGAAGCATGAATTGATGACTATTGGCGAAAAAGGAGTCAATGCTAAGAAATATCTATATCGGCAAGTGAATTTAAAAAATGATTGGAAAATCTTTGTTATTGTTGAACATGCTGAGTTATTGCATTTAATTGAACAGCAATATTTGACTATTTTTATGTCACTTTTTGTAATCTTTATTTTTGTCGTGTTATTAGCAAGTCAGTTTGCCCATACCTTGAATCAACCTTTAGATTTTGCATTGAAAGAGCTAGCACATGGTGATGGTAAAAACGGTTATAAAACTATCCCGTTTGAAGCACCTACTGAATTTTTAGCCTTATATCGCGAATTACAAGAAGGACAAGAGCTGTTATTAAAGCACCAGTTTATTTTGGAAGAAAAAGTAGAAAAAAGAACTCGTGAACTTAATAAAGCGAATAAGGCGTTAAAAGAGTTAGCCAATAAAGACAGCTTAACAGGGCTTTACAATCGTCGTTATTTAGAAAGAAAGTTTAGCGAGTTACAAGCTATTCTATCGCGTAACAAAGCGACAATGGTGGTGGCGATGTTAGATTTAGACAACTTTAAAAGTTTAAATGATGAGTATGGTCATCTTATTGGTGATAACTGTCTTGAGTATGTTGGTCAATTAATGAAAAGTAAATTTGACCGCCGCAGTGATATCGTTGCTCGTTTTGGCGGAGAAGAATTTATTATTGTTGCTCAACACGATGAAAAGCATGGTGTAGTGCAAAAGCTTGAAGAGTTACGAGAAGAAATCGCCTGCCATTGTTTTCCTTATGATGGCGAGCACTACCTAGGTGTTACGATTTCTATCGGTGTAGTGACGGCAGAAGCTAGCTATGCGGAGAGAATCGAGCAATGGATAAGTATTGCGGATGAGCAACTGTATTGGGTAAAAGATAATGGCCGTAATAAAATGTCTGTAAAACATTTAGAATGATACTAAGGCTTGCAAGGCCATATTGCTGATCAGCGTAGCGCTTTAATTATTTAATAACTAAAAAAACGGCTAATGCCGTTTTTTTAGTTAAATTCGCAACAATTATTATGCTTGCTTTTGTTGCTCGGTAGTAACAAAGTCCAGTATGCCAATTGCTGCTTTTCGGCCTTGGTCAATCGCGGTTACAACTAGGTCTGAGCCTAGTACCATATCACCACCAGCGAAAATATTAGCTTTACTGGTTTGTAAGGCGAAATCACTGTTATCTACCGCAACTACTCGGCCGCGGCTATCTACTTCTACGCCAGCATCTTTCATCCATTGTGGCGGGCTAGGTAAAAAGCCGAAGGCAATTACAACAGCATCTGCAGGCATAATAAATTCAGAACCTTCAATAGCCTCAGGGTTTCTGCGACCATTTATATCCGGTGCGCCAAGCTGGGTTTTAACAAACTTAACACCACAGGCGTTACCGTCTTTGTCGGTAGCAATATCTAAAGGTTGGATATTAAATTGAAAGTTTACACCTTCTTCTTTCGCATTTTGTACTTCACGTGGTGAACCTGGCATATTTGCTTGGTCGCGTCGATAAGCACAAGTTACTTCACTAGCACCTTGTCGAATAGAGCTTCTCACGCAATCCATTGCAGTATCACCACCGCCCAATACAAGCACTTTTTTATCTGAAAAGTTAACGTATGGTTTAGCATTTTGATTACCGTCTGCTTCAGATAGTTGCATTAACTTTTGGGTATTGCCAATTAAAAAGTCTAAGGCGTTATAAACACCAGAAGCTGATTCATTATCAAAACCGCCTGTCATGTCTGTGTATGTGCCAAGTGCTAAGAATACGGCATCAAACTCTTCGCTAATATCAGCAAAGCTAATATCAACACCTACATTGGTATTTAAGCGGAATTCAATGCCCATACCTTCTAGTATTTCTCGGCGAGTTTGAATTACATCCTTTTCGAGTTTAAAAGAAGGAATACCAAAGGTTAGCAAACCACCTATTTGAGCATGTTTATCAAAAACAACAACATCGACACCGTTTCGAGTTAGTACATCTGCACAAGCAATGCCTGCGGGGCCAGCGCCAATGATTGCAACACGCTTTCCAGTTGCAATGACTTCAGATAAGTCGGGTTTCCAGCCTTGGGCAATTGCGGTGTCAGTAATGTATTTTTCTATATTGCCAATCGTGACAGCGCCAAAATCGTCATTTAGTGTACAAGCCGACTCACACAGTCTATCTTGTGGGCAAACGCGACCACACATTTCAGGCAGGCTGTTGGTTTCATGACAAAGGTCAGCAGCTTCGAAAATTTTGCCTTCGGTAACTAACTCTAACCACTGTGGAATATAGTTATGTACAGGACATTTCCACTCACAATAAGGGTTACCACAATCTAAGCAACGGTCTGCTTGACCGGCACTTTGCTCATTGCTTAATGGTTGATAAATTTCAACAAAATTAATTTTTCGCTGTTCTATTGCCTTTTTAGGCGGGTCAATGCGTTTGACATCGATAAATTGATAAACATTTTTACTCATTAATTTATTTCTCCAACTCGTGTTCTTTTCTATTGCGCTTGAACACGAAGTTCTGCAGATGAACGACTGTGATGACCTAGCAATGTTTTCACATCAACCGCTTTTGGTTTCACCAATTTAAACAATGGAGCATAGGTAGAGAAGTGGGTTAAAATCTCTTGTGCTCTTAAACTGTTGGTTTCGTCGAAATGTTGGTTGATAATGCCGCGTAAATGTTCTTGATGAATATTCAATTCGTCAATAGGTAGCATTTCAATTGATTCGTTATTTAAACGTATATCAAGGTCGTTATTTTCATCTAGCACATAAGCAAAACCACCTGTCATACCAGCACCAAAGTTAACGCCAACTTGCCCTAAAATCGTAATAATGCCGCCAGTCATGTATTCACAGGCATGGTCGCCAGCTCCTTCAATAACGGCGTGACAACCAGAGTTACGTACTGCAAAACGTTCACCGGCTTTGCCACAGCCATAAAGTTTGCCACCAGTAGCCCCGTATAAACAGGTATTACCCATAATCATGGCTTCATGGCTTAAATACTCAACACCTTTAGGTGGCTTGATGGTTAACTTACCGCCAGCCATGCCTTTACCGACGTAGTCGTTAGCATCACCGGTTAATGTCATCTCTAAACCACCGGCATTCCACACACCAAAGCTTTGACCTGCAGTACCATTAAAAAATACTTTTATTGGGCTTGCTGCCATACCTTGATCACCATGCTGGCGGGCAATTTCACCCGACAATGAAGCGCCAACAGAGCGGTCGGTGTTTTGAATGGTTAATCGATACTCACCACCTTGGCTGTAAGCAATAGCATCGGATGCTAGTGCTATAAGTTTTTGGTTTAACTCACCTTTGTCAAACGGTTGATTGTCTTGTGTTTGATAAAGTGCGGTATCTTCCCCGGCAATAACTGGAGCGATAATAGGCGACAAATCAAGTTTCTGCTGTTTAGCGCTGATGCCTGGTAACATTTCAAGTAAGTCGGTACGACCAATAATTGCAGTTAAGCTTTCTACACCCAGTGCCGCTAATATCTCACGCACATCCTGAGCAATGAATTTAAAATAGTTCATTACTTGATCAGGTAAGCCTTTAAAGAATTGTTCACGTAATACGTCATCTTGAGTTGCAACACCCGTAGCACAATTATTTAAATGACAAATACGTAAGAACTTACAACCAAGCGTGACCATAGGCGCGGTACCAAAACCAAAACTCTCGGCACCTAAAATTGCGGCTTTAACGATATCAATACCTGTTTTTAAGCCACCGTCGACTTGCAGGCGTACTTTGTGACGTAGGCCATTAGTAACTAATGATTGATGTGCTTCAGCTAAGCCAAGTTCCCAAGGACAGCCAGCATACTTTACTGAGGTCAGTGGGCTAGCACCGGTACCGCCATCATAACCAGAGATAGTTATGAAATCGGCGTAAGCTTTTGCCACTCCTGAAGCTATGGTGCCAACACCAGGACCAGATACTAGCTTGACAGAAATAATCGCTTTTGGATTTACTTGCTTTAAGTCAAAAATAAGCTGAGCTAAATCTTCAATAGAATAAATATCGTGATGCGGTGGCGGAGATATTAAGGTGACACCGGGAACTGAAAAGCGCAATTTAGCGATTAACGGCGTAACTTTATCGCCAGGTAATTGTCCGCCTTCTCCTGGTTTAGCACCTTGTGCTACCTTAATTTGCAAAACGTCGGCATTGACCAAATAGTGAGGGGTTACACCAAATCGTCCTGAAGCAATTTGCTTGATACGCGAATTTTTTACCGTACCAAAACGACGTTCGTCTTCACCACCCTCACCAGAGTTCGAATAACCGCCTAAGCGGTTCATCGCTATCGCTAAGGCTTCGTGTGCTTCTGGGCTTAATGCGCCGATTGACATTGCTGCACTATCAAAGCGTTTAAATAATTCACTTTCAGTTTCGACATCAGCAATGTCGATTGCTTGTTGATCTTCTTTTAACGCCAATAAATCACGTAATGCGGCAGCAGGGCGGTTATTTACTTGTCCGGCAAATATTTTATAGTCATCGTAATTACCGCTTCTAACCGCAGTTTGCAATGTGCTAACAACGTCAGGGTTATATGCATGATACTCACCGCCGTGAACATACTTTAAAAGTCCGCCATGGTTAATTTTTTGGTGTGGCATAAATGCTCTGCGAGCAAGGTTAATATTGTCTTGCTCGATATCGACGAAATCTGCTCCTGCAATTCGGCTCGGTAAATCTGGAAAACAAAGTTGCATGATATTGCTACTTAAGCCAATAACTTCGAAAAGCCCTGCACAGCGATAACTTGCGATAGTAGAAATACCCATTTTAGACAGTATTTTTAACAAGCCTTTGTTAATACCTTCTCGGTAATTAACGACGGCTTGACGAGCGGTTAAGTCAATCTGCTTTTGCTCTACTAATTGTTCAATTGTTTCGTAAGCTAAGAATGGGTAAATAGCAGTTGCGCCAAGCCCAAGCAATACGGCGAATTGATGTGAGTCTCGCACTGAAGCGGTTTCAACAACAATATTAGAGTCGCAGCGAAGCTGTTGATCAACTAGACGCTTTTGTACTGCGCCCACTGCCATAGCCGCGGGAATTGGCAACATGCCTTGATGTATTTGACGGTCTGATAGTACCAAGATAACTGTATTTTTCTCGCGGACTAACTCTTCAGCTTCGTCACATAAACGCAGTACAGCAGCCTCTAAACCTTCTTCTTGGTCGTAGTTCAGCGTTAATGTATCAGAACGGTAATGTTTAGGGTCAAGCTCACGTATTTGTTTTAAACCGGTATACATTAATACGGGCGTAGCAAATAAAATACGATCAGCGTGACCAGTAGTTTCATTGAATACGTTATGCTCACGTCCAATACAGGTGCCTAACGACATGACATAGCGTTCACGCAATGGGTCTATCGGTGGATTGGTTACTTGAGCAAATTGTTGTCTAAAATAATCATATAAATTACGTGGTTGGCTTGATAATACGGCCATTGGCGTATCATCCCCCATAGACCCCGTAGCTTCTTGGCCATTTTCGGCTAACGTTTTGACTACCTGATGAATTTCTTCATAGCTGTAGTTAAACATTTTATGGTATTGAGAAATTTCTTTATCGCTAAATACACGTTGGCCAATTAACTTAGCGTCTAATTTATCAAAAGGCACTAAGCGGCGAATGTTATTATCTAGCCATTCTCTATAAGGATGGCGAACTTTTAATTCGTTATCGATTGCGCTAGAGTCGAAAATTTTACCGGTATAGGTATCAACGGCTAACATCTCGCCAGGGCCTAAACGACCTTTTTCAATAACTTCGTCTTCACCGTAGTCCCAAATACCCACTTCAGACGCTAAGGTGATAAAACCATCACGGGTGATAACATAACGCGCGGGACGCAAGCCATTTCGGTCTAAATTACATGCAACATGGCGACCGTTGGTAACCACAACACCAGCTGGACCATCCCATGGTTCCATATGCATGGAGTTAAATTCATAAAAGGCTTTTAAATCGTCATCCATTAGTGGGCTATTTTGCCATGCAGGTGGCATTAATAAACGCATGCCACGATATAAGTCCATGCCACCGGCAAGGAATAATTCCAGCATATTATCTAACGAAGATGAATCTGAGCCGCTTTCGTTAACAAAAGGAGCGGCGTCTTTTAAATCAGGTAGTAAAGGTGAGTGGAAACGATATGATCTTGCTCGACACCATTGACGGTTGCCTTTGATGGTATTTATTTCACCATTGTGTGCTAAATAGCGAAAAGGTTGCGCTAAGTGCCACTGTGGAGAAGTGTTAGTGGAAAAACGTTGATGAAAGACACATATCGCCGTTTGCATACGAATATCAGCAAGATCTAGATAAAAGTTCGGTAGATCTACAGGCATCATTAAGCCTTTATAGATGGTAACTAAACAAGACAGGCTAGCAACATAAAAGCGCTCATCCGTTATGCGTTTTTCCGCACGGCGGCGAGCCATATATAATCGACGCTCTAAATCGCGATTTCTCCAACCAGGAGGGGCATCAACAAACACTTGTTCAATAGTTGGCAGGTTACTTTTAGCAATTTCACCTAAGGTACTGATGTCAGTAGGAACAGTTCTCCAACCAACGAGTGTAAGGGTTTCACGAGCAAGTTCTTCTTCAAGAATTTCTTTACTTAGGTTTGCTTGGACAGGATCAGGATTAAGAAAAATCATTCCAACTGCGTATTTTCGACCTAATTGCCAATTGTTTTCTTCGGCAATTGCACGGAAAAAACTATCAGGCTTTTGCATTAACAGGCCGCAGCCATCTCCAGTTTTCCCGTCGGCTGCAATGCCGCCACGGTGTTGCATCCTATCAAGAGCATGGATAGCAGTCTTTACCAGTTTATGGCTTCTTTCGCCGTGTTGATGGGCAATTAAACCAAAACCGCAATTGTCTTTTTGATAAGTATGATCGTAAAGCTGCATTCTCTTCTCCTAAATGAACACTCCAACTATTGATTTTAAATTTAGCCTGAATGGATATAATTATGCTTATTTTGCATAAATAGTCTAAATTTCGCTGCTGGATTATTTCTTACATTAAACATTTACAATTGAAACGTCAATGTAAATAGAGTATTTGCTCGTAGTTTTTTTACAGGTCATTAACCGCTTTATAGCGTGAATTGCTTATTTAAGCGCTGTTTACTCTATTTTTATTAGGCTTATAGCCTTTTTATGTCAATAAAAAGCAATAGTTAAGTTTGTTTTTGTAATTTAATTACATTTTGCTGCTGAGTGATTTTACTGGAATAAAATGTATTCATTAAATTTATATTCAATATTTATTCAAAGTTATAGTGTTGTTTTTAAAGGCTAGCAGAGTCTGTAATGTACTATTTTTACTTTGACTGCTAATTAGCGTTATGAATGAGGTGAAGATAGTCTGTAAACAACTTAATGAAAAATATGGATTGGGCAGGGGGAGTTAGTGATAAAGCGCTTAAAATGATAAAACATTTCAATAAAATTAAAAAAGCCCTAACAGTTCGAGACTGTTAGGGCTTATCAATTTAAGTATTATTTACGCATTAGCTGAGTCTTTGTAAGCAAGTTGTATTACCT
>OJDH01000334.1_pt1 | contig 23878 bp, 9 predicted proteins | sample 1592761 | NCBI WGS metagenome assembly OJDH01 (sample SAMN05416855, study PRJEB24817) | seawater metagenome | isolation source: Sea water | place: Canada:Atlantic | collected 2013-11
CCAATGTCAGAAACTGAGGCTGGGGTAGAGTTCGATTTAGAGATTGAGCCAGAAGTAGTCGATGAAATTGAACAAGACGCTGAATATGAGCTGACTGAAAATGAAGCTCCAATGCCAGAAGCTGAGGGTGGGGTAGAGTTCGATTTAGAGATTGAGCCAGAAGAAGCCGATGATATTGCAAGTGAAGCTCAAAATGCACCATCCGAAAGCGCTACCCAAGAAAATGTAGGAATGGATTCGGGAGGAAATGGTCACTATGCACATGTTCAGGCAGCAAATGGGCGTTCAACGCATCAGAGTATTCCGAATAACCAATATAGTCCACATTTGGCGGGTAGTAATAATAGCTTTGCAGCTCAGAATGGTCCTAGCGATTTTATGGGAGGTGGGGTTACTAATAGGCCTGCCAGTGCCAAGTCAGGCCCAGGCTTCTTCGAAGCTGCAGCAAACTGGTTGTTTTCACATGCATCTGATGGTTTAGCTAAAACAAGCAATGCCATATTAAAATCGGCTATGGAACTAAATAACCAAAAGCTGAATAAGCAGAGTTCCGTAATAGACAGTTTTGTTGGTGAGTCATTAGCTAAAGCTGAAGAAAAGCTTTCAGATCTCAAAACGGCGATAGCAAATGGAGAAACACACGACGAGCATGTTGATTCTTTGGTTGAACAAATGGATGTATTTAATCGTGCAGGGCTTGAACCATCTAGCCTCAAGCCTGAACATTTTGAGATATTTGAAACCATTACAAGCTCTATCGAATCTACTTTAGAGGATGATGAGTCAGGACTTGACCCTGAAGCAAAAGAGAAGCTTGAGGAATTGGCAAAAATGATACGCGAACTGATCTCTACCATTTTTGATAAAAATTCTGATAGTGACATTAAAATGGAGGATGACTAGCGAGCCCTTTGTTGAACTATGAAGTGTAGTCGCTTATATCTGATCTGACACTTTGAGTCGATAGGCTTTGACCTATCTCGACAGCCGGCTTTGAGTGAGAAGAGGGCATTTCCTGCTCAGTTGTGACGACCTGTTAGAGAATGAACAGGTGTACAGCAATTTAAATTTTCACTTCTCACTATTGATAGTCTTGATATGATTTAATATTTATTATTTTGTATGAGGGTTAAGGTACATCATGGATGCCACTTCAAAAATAATGTCGGATAAAAGAATTCAAACATCAAACGTTAAAATGGCTTTGGCTCTTTCTTCTGATGGTATGCCTGTACATATCGACAACGCTATAAATGGTAAGGCTTGTAATTCGACGTGTATCGGTTGCGGATGTCCTGTAATCGCTAAAAATCGAGGTAAAGTAGCTTTTCATTATTCACATGACCCCAAATTCTATGACCCTGACGTGTGCAATTGGAGCCCAGAAACGGAGCTGCACTTAATGGCGAAAATGGTCATCGCTGAGGACCAAAAGTTAAACGTTCCAGTTGGTACAATTGAACCAAACTATAAAGATATTCATTTCGAAGATGTTAAGCTCGAAAAGCGCCTTGAGAATAGAATTCCAGATGTTATTGCTTACGCAAACGGTGAACTCATTGTTATTGAAATAGCAGTCACACACCCTTGTGAGACTGACAAAATTTCAGAAATGAGACGCGCATATACGAATTGCGTGGAAATCGATTTGAGTGAGTTCTACTTTGAAGAGCAAACGCTTAATTTGAACACTGTAAGGAAGTTTATTCACCAAGCTCCTATTAAATGGTTATCTATTTCACCAGTAGGTGATATTGGTCAAGTGACCTATAGCCATAATTTTAATTTACAACGAGAATTAGCTACACAAGTTAAAAGTCTTTCGGAAAAGCTGAAAACAATTGAAGCAGAAGAGTATTTGATTAGTAAAAAACATAAACTGGCATCAGATAAACTTAATAATCTTTTAGCCAAAATTGATGAGCAATTAATCCAGTATAAAAAACAAAATAGCATAGTTATAAAAAACAGATCCCAACTCGAGCGGTTACGTCATCTTGATGAAGATTTAGAACGTTTTGCTACAGATAAGGAAAACTTTTCGCGGAAGATTCAGTCAATATACCAAAAAGAGCAAGCTCTCTCTCTGAGAGAGGCTTCTATTCGTAACCAGAAAATGGAACTCAATACACAAGAGCAGCACTATTATTCTTCTAGACAAAGAGCGGAAGAAGAAAAAGAATCGAAGATAAAAAGTGAATTAGAGGCTGAGTTTCAAGAAAAGAAAATGGAAGTTGAGCAAGAACGTGTGCGCCTGAATGGAGCAAGAAGGAACTTTGACAAAATTTTGGATGAGCGAGTAGAGAAAAGGGTTGAAACTATAAAAAAACAGCTACATTTCGATGCGCAACAACAGAAAGCCTATATCTTAGATAATGCGAATGGAGCGAGAAAAAGAACACTTGAATTAATTGAGCCGCTTCCAGCTCGACTCAAAGAGCAATTTGATAAAGCTCGTTCATTTACGAAACCACCCTATGAGGTTATTGATGAGGTCGAAAAAATAATTTACCGATTATCAAAGAGAACAGATACTTAGAAGCAGTGTCAGATTTAGTCGGAACTAATACAAGTGTGGGTGTTAACACCAAGCGACTTTGTTTAATGGCATCTGTGTGCCAAGAGCGGACATTCAGACTTAATAGTTTATTATCATCTCTGTACGTACTTATCTTTACCTACTCTGTGATTCGCAAAAGTCATGTAACATCTGTGCTCTTCTTTCAAATTTTTCAAAAAAATCTGCTACTATTCCTTATCAGTTTTTTCCAAGTCTAACTATAAAAATAATTTACATAGCAGTATTCAAGGAGATGTACAAATGGATTCGATAGCACAGCTTACTTATGAAAATGGTATATTCGCATTTATCGGAGCCTTAATTGGTTTTGTGTTAAGTCAGCTTTTTACCATCTCAAAAATTCGCAAAGTTAATGCAGAACGGAAAAAGCTACTTGCTGAAACTATTGAGAAGGAGGAAAGGCTCGCCCGACAACGTGAAGTATGGGAAGAAGAAGATACTGCAGTTTTTGCTGCCCACACAAATATAATTCCAGCTAAAAAGACAGTAAATTCAAAATCTAACCAGTTTGAAAGACTTGATGATGAGTCTTTTTTTAAAGCAGTAGTTCTTGTCAAAAGTTTTTGTGATAAACCAATAATCGTAGAAGAAGTCAGATTCATTGGTCAGGAGAAATTTGTTGATGGCGGTTATGGTGCTTCGAAACACGAATTGGAAAAGGTCGACAAACAAATGCTCCGCGAGGGGGATATAGCTATAAAACCATGGGGGATTGAAGAACTTTCATTCGACTACTGTATTGGGAGACGGTTTAACGATAGGATGAAAGTGGATGTTTTCGTGAAAGCTCGAGTGGGTAACAAATCGCCCATTTCGAAAGAATTTTCCTTAGAGCTAGTATACATTTATTGATGGTATGGTGGTTTATCGATGAATTACTCATCATTTGACCCTCAATAAAAAAATGAAAGTGCGAAATCTATGCGGACATAATTTCAATGTCCGTTTTTCGCTCTAAGCCGAATATCGGCCATGTGAATCGGAGCTTCGTATGGTACTTGCCGAACGCTAAAAGAAAAAAAGCAGACACTATGTTACCGCGTGTCTGCTGCTGTCATTGCGATGACGCTATAAGGGGTTACTGTTTCACCCCTTTAAAACTCGAACTACCATTGCAGGTTAAGCCGCTGTTGTTACTCACCCAACCCCAGCTTGAGCTTCCGCTCACCTCACCTTTGTAGTTGACCAATATGCTATAGTTTTCGGTCGTGATACCTTCATCTTCTTCAAATGTGTGACTGCCGCTGGCATTGATCGATGATCCCTCAGCGCGGAACGTTGCCGTATGATTGTTGCTCATTGGCAGGGTGTAGGTCTCATAGTCAACTTTAGTTAAGCCATAGGTGCTAATGTGTGGATCCCGGGCACAGTCTTCAACGGAAGATGACTCCACCACTTCAACTTCATAGCCGCCGGTGTAATTGATAATGGCATTAACGCTGAAACTGCGGTCAAAATCACTGAACTCTGTCTGACCAAAAGTAAGCTGGGTAGTGCTTCTGTTATTGGGTTGCAGCGTGTATTGCAGGGTAACGCCTATCTGCTGATCTTTAACCAAGGTGGCCGAGTTCAGGTTGCTTAACGTAAAACTCGGGGTGCTATTACTGACTTTGCTTAGTTTTATCGCGCGCTCGCCTTTGTTTAGCAACTGGAAACTGGCCTGAGTCGTAATTTTACCAGGAGTAATTTCCACCACAGCTTCCAATGCAGGGGTATCTACACCAAGCTCTTTGCCGTTCCAGATAAAGGCAATCTCTGGCACATCGCTATTGTACAACTTGGCTTTAACCGGAATGGTAATGTAGTCGAGGGTATTTTCGATGGCGAAGGTGAAGTCTGCATTACCCGATGCTGGTATTTTTGTTTCGTCGATAAAGTCAAATACCAGACTAAATGTTTGCTGATTATCTGATGCCATAAATAAGTTATGGCTAATGTTGCTGCCGTTAAAGTTAGCCAGCGATACCTTCGATGCATCCAGTACTTCAGAATATTCAGAGCCATAAGACTTCATTAGGTTAACCAAATCAGACAGTACGGCAGGTGAAAATTGCGCAAGTAAATCGATTGTTTTATGTAACATCGATTTAAGCGCTGTAAAGGCACTATTGACGTTGGTCATAAATGACTCAGCGCCATTGAGTAAGCTGTATTGCTGTTTCAGATGAAACTGCTTCACTTTACTGTCATTAAATACCAGTGAGATCTCGTCGGTATTGGTTGCGGCGGCAGCACTGATACTGCTTTTATTCAAAAAGATACCCTTAGTGTTAATATTGTTCAGCTCGTCAATCCAGGCGTCTACTGGGCCATAACATTTTTCTTTAAACAGATCGATGCCGGTAAAAGTTAGCCCCAGGGTGGCTCCGCCCACCGCCAACATTCCTAATGATACACTGGTACCTACTCCGCTGACGGCTAATGCACCACTGGCAGCAATCAATTTGGTTGTTGCTGCGGCACTGGCGACCACTATAATCGCCACTTTCTCACAGGCACTGAGATCTGCAAAGCTGGTAGCAGACATCGCTGCACCGGACGTAGTCTGATAGCTGGCTTTGCGGAGGGTTTCGTCGATATCAATTTGTTGCTGATTATCGCGCAAAATATAGGCTAAAAATGTCAGTTCATCGTTATTGAGATCATTGTAATTTGCAGTATCAAAGAAAGATTTTATGTTGTTCATTGCCTGAATTTCGGCTGTTGTCAAGTTCGTAACTGGGGCGTTCAGTTTGTTGTTAATGCTTGTCGTTAGTGTTGTGAAGTAATCAGTGACGTAGGTCAAAGGATCAGCAATCACGTCAGTTATAGGGGTGACATCAAAGATATAGCTAATGGTTTCACCATCAATGTTCAGCTCTAGCGTTTGCTGACCACTGGCATTAACCGGCGGAAAATAAACCAGATTGTTACTGTCTGTGACACCGAGTTTAATACTTTCATTATTGATCTTGGCGTCGATATAACCAGCTGGCAAAGCGGCGAAGCTAATATCGAAGCTAGTAAGTTTAGCTGCGACCGCGACTGTTGAATCGCTTAACGCGATAGCCGGGGCAAGATTTTTAATCTGAATAGAGAGGCTTTCAGAGCTACTACGGTTGCCGCTATCTGTAGCAGTTACACTGCATGTGGCGGTCGTGTCGCTGGCAACAATCGGCGCGGTAAATTCATTGCCGTTCAGGCTGCCAATATCGCAACTTAGTTTCGAACTGATGCTATTACCCAAATAGTCTTTTGCAGCATGTGTGATCTTAACACTGCCACCTTCATCTACAGCAGTATTGTCCATTGTAACATTCAGTGTTGGCGGCATCGCGTTAACCTCCTCGGGGATGTCTCCACTGTCACCACCACAGCCTATTAAGGGTAGCAAGCAAAACGGTAGCAAAGAGGGTTTGATATTGTGCGTGTACATGGCTGACAATGTGGCATTAAAAAGATAAAACTTCATTTAAATCTCCCTTTTATTGATTTTTAACACTTTAAATAAACAAGGTGAGAGTTTGTGTTTTTCATACCCTATTTTTAGCGTACTAACCTAGTTTTAGCTTAGGCATAAAATAAGCCATTAATTTAAAATTAAATATAATCAAATGGTTAATTAAAAATTTAGGGGGGGGGGAGGCCTCATTGTAAAAGAGTCTGTCTCACATAAATAGGTGAGACGGCACGCTTAACTATTAACGAAACAGCCCCAATGTGACCATTAATTCGGCCCGTGAATGGATACCCATCTTTTTGTAAATGGCTTTCAAATGAGTGGCGAGCGTGTTGTAGGTGATCCCCATTTCAATGGTGAGCTGTTGCAGTTTTTTCTTACGGTTAATGGCTTGAATAAGTAACAGCTCTTTGGATGTAAGGCCATATTCTTTCATCAGTGTAGGCCAGCGCACAGCGTTTTGTTTGGTTAATGTGACTAAACAACAGGGTTTGTCGATATCCACAAAATTTGAATTCTGGTTTAAAGGCGCAACAGTTATCAGGAAAGTTTCACCGCCGTGCCCTTTTAGTATAATAGATTCCTGCATACCGCTTGCGTATGGCTGACTTACGCATTGTTTTAGGCATTGTTGCAGCCGCCTATGGTAAGCCGAGGGAGCTAATGTCAGATGTTGCCTAATAATCTTAATTTCGTGGTGCCCCTCCAGTTCTTGATTTGCAAAGACATTGGCAAGCAGTATTCGCCCCTCGCCATCACAGACCAGCAAGCCTTTGTCAGATTGGTCGAGAATGCTTTTACTGATGGCTGAGTAGTATTTATACAGCGTCAGGTCTTTATAAATTTGCACTGCTCGGCTGAGATGGGGAGTGAGTAATTTGATTAAATCAAAGTCATTTTTCTGATAAGCAGGATCGTCTGGACCACGATTGATTGAATAGATTGACTCATATACCCCATCCCTTACTAAGCAACCACCCAATGCATAGTGAGATTTCATCGGTAATAATATTCGTTGATAGAAATCGGTTTCAACCAGCGACATAACATCTAAATGGTCGTTTATATAAATCGATTCTCCTTCAGATAAATGACCAGTGATTTGCAGATAAGGATCGTCAAGAGAGCGAGATAAATATTCTTGCCAGATGAGTGGGTCATAATCAAAATTTGTTTTAATTTCAAAGCCAATAGGACGTGGGTGGTTGAGTTTTTGCAGAAAAAACAGCGCTTTATTTGAGTGGGTGATATGTCGAAGTTGTTCCATAACATCAGCCCAATGGCCGTTCAATCCAGCTTGGTATATTTGCCCAATTAGTTCAGAAACAACCGCTAAAGGAATGTCACTATTATATTTTATATCCATATATTTCAGTTTATTAGGGCTAGATATCCAATGTTTCAAATATATAATTGGTTAAAGAATAGTCAATTTATTTTTCTGTTTTGGCTAACTTATTTATTTGTCTTTGTGGAAGTGGCTTTAGCCTGCTGTGGAGGAAATGTACTTAGATGTTATAGCCCTAACCATGAATATGGATATTTACTATTTAATGAAGTTTTTGGGTCACCTAAATAGGTGAGTCAACAAATTTTAGATCGAAATAGTATTGTTATTTCTTATGTTCAATAGTGCTTTAAACATCGCCAAATCATTAGATGATTACGTTGCGGATCATAAATTCAGTAACAGCTTTGTAAAGGGGGCTGGTGAGATCAAACATTATGAAACTTGTACCTAAGGGCTAAATTGAACGAGTTGCTTTTAGCCACAACAGTATTAATCCAATGTATCTCATCGAGCAAATTTATACTTTGCTGTTCAAACCTGAATGTCTGGTTTCTCAGTTAGGCGATCTTCATAGGGGGCTTAGCTGAACTTCCGCTGATCGCTCATTTGAGACTGTCAGATTGCTAAAGTAAACTCCAACTGCTAATGTCGTTACGACAAAGTCGCTCGGTAATTAGACCGACAGATTCCCTTGGTAATCACACTAATACAAGTGTGGGCTACTACATATTAGCCCATACTTAAACTCTAGTAACAGAATTTCGTGTTACTACACTTCAACTACCTGTTTTCTTTACCCCTAATATCGTGTGGCTTTCCAAAATAATTCTTCATCGCCAGCTTCCGGTGAAATGGGTTGGCTCGTATACTTCAAACTATCACTAATCTTTGTCGATTGCTCTGTAGCGACCTTTTCAGCGTACTTATCATCTACTCCTGCTTGCTGTGCTACGTCTGCAATGCTTTTTGCAAGAGCTTCGGCTGAGCGCAAGTTAGGGCTTGTCTTAAAGCCGTAAACCCATCTATTTTTTTCAGTCTGAACAACTTTTCCAGCCTGAGTTGCTTTGTTAAGCTTGGGTGGTTTTGTGGGTACTGAAACGCTACTATCAATTGGTTTATCCTCATGGTCAGCTTTTTCTATTTCAAAGTTTGAATACACTTCTTTATCTTCTTGCTGAGGCGAGTAAGTGCCAGTATTTAATAAATTGGCAATCCAATCGGAGCCGCCGGCCATACCCTTATCTATTTGTGAAGTACGACTTTTGGGTGCTATTTGGTTTTTAAGCATATTTCTAATAACTCTCTTCGCCATATATTTGTTGCGAAGCTCACTTGCTTGTTCTTTTGTTGGGGGCTTGACCTCAAGTTGTCTGATGAATTCGATGGTTTCGTCTTTAAATTCAGGTAATCCATGATAGAAAGTTTTAGCTCTTACTAATTTATCGCCTTCGAATACATGTGCCTCGGATGCCTCTTGCCCTTTTATATCTAGGAAATTTAATCTAGACATAGTTTCAACTTGGCCTTGTAAGTTATCGATGTATGAAATGCTTGACTCCTTACTGCGCCCGCTTGACACAAGAACTGACATTTCGCCAGCGAGTTTAGAGAACCATTCAATAGTTTCGTTGGGATCTTCCATCGTCATTAAATATTTAATTCGTGTATTCCCGAATATTTGCTTAGTTTCTTCTACACTGGCATTTAGCATGCCTGGTATATCTTGATTTGAAAAAATCATAGAAACGCCAAATCCACGTGCTTGAGTACTGGTGACCGCAAACCCGACTACTGCACATTCTGCGTACTCGTCAACGGTTATCGTTGATATATAGGTCTTATCTATCGGGAGGTTAAATAAAATATCGTCTACGTGACCTTCTGACTTTTTTCCCATGCCGTTTGATATGGCCAAGCGGATCATGGAAAGTGAAATACGACCTTGCGTTTGCCTTTGATCTTTACTCGTTTCAGTTGCAGGAATGTATGTGATAAGTATGTGATTATTTTTCATAATATCTGATGTGTCCACTTCTCCAAGTTCACATTCAAATAGGTGGCCGTAGGTTGAACCGAAATCAACCAAGGGCTTTACAATGTATCCATCTGCATAGCTAAATTGTTTGCCTACTTCTTGAGGTTGCTTACTCGGCTCCTTTAAGGATTTTTCATCTGTTTTGATGCCAAGCTTAATTAGCACTTGCTGTAGTGCTCTGCGCCTTCTTAGTGATATTTCATTCGGTATGATTATCTCTTCACCTGTATGATTATCGATATATTTTATTTTGTAGTCGAACAACTCAGGCCAAGCTAATTCAATTAATTTAGAGACGGTCATAAGTTGTGAAATCATGTATGGGCTGAGATTGATAACTTTCTTGTCTCGCAATTCTGTTGCACAAGGCATGAACCCTTTTAAAATCGAGATTGCTTTGTCTTTGAATACTTGGTTTTGCCCCCCCTCAGGCATCATATCTTCAAGAATTTGGGTACAAACAGACGCGCTTCCCCCGGCAAATATCCCTACTGTGTTAGAAAACTTTTGCCAATCTCCAGGCTCGATACTTTGGTTACCAGTCCGAAATGACATGAAGCGAAGACTATCTTCTCTTCCAAATATTCGTGCTAGTTTTAAGAAGTAGATCCCCACATCAATAAATGCTTTTGCATCAACGTATAAAACCGCTCCCCCTAACATAAGAGAAGACGCAGCATTTAGGCTCAACAACATTTGAGTTTTACCCGCACCGGTTGAGCCTACTACTAATAAATGTGTCAGTAGCATTATGGCTGGCTCCCAAAGCTCCTGACGATTGAATAACTCATTGCCTAGATGAATATTTCCACTGGCATTTTTAAATTTGAATCGTTCAGCTGTTTTGGGTGAGTGGTAATCCCGAACATTCCCTGCTTTTGTGGGAAGTCGAAGAGGAAGCACCCTTAGCTTCCTAGTGTTCAGTGACAGGTTAAGTGTCGACATAAGAAAAAATAGTATCAGTGGTATAATCCAAACAGCGCTGTATATATTTAATGCTATCAGGACGCCATACACGAAAGTGGTGTATTCAATTTTAGCCAGTGAGTCGAAGAACTTTTGAGGAGCGCTACGATGATCGATATAGTATTTTTTTAATTCAACATTCTGTCCTATTGGTGCCTTCATGACAGATATTCCTTCTGGTATATCCAATTTTCTGTGATAGTCATAAACTTTTTTAGTCCCAAGATTGTTGTATCAACTTGAGCTTCCTCTAGAGATATTTCGGTTTTTTCTTCCCAGAGATAATGCCCCCGTACTGCACTGGTTTCTACCCAGCAAGTTGGCGATTCGGTTTGATGAAAGCTGAACCATAGATCTCTTTCGAAATATTTGATCCAATAGTTGTGCGAAGTAAAAAATTTCCCGTATTTTCTAGCCGTTTCGATAGCCCCTGTGAGGAATGTGAGTTCATAAGCATGCTTATCAACTAGGCGCTGAAATTGCGGCTGCTCAATGTACTGGCGAATGATGCGATCGGTATTGAGCAATGCAACGAAGGGCTTGAAGGTTTTTTTGTTTAGTCTCTTCTTAAGTCGAAAACTATTATTGATTTTTCTATTTAAATCATAGGACTTTTCTGCCCCACGTTTTGAATTCCCTTGAGCCATAAGCATGGTCATAGCCAACAAAATCCGTCTAGGTTTAGACATGTCATAAACGCTAGTAAGAGGCTTGCCTAACTGCTTAGTAAAGTGCTTTCTAAGCTTTTCGTCGCTTACAAATATGCAGCGTTTAAAAATGGAACGAAGACCTTCATCGTCATCTAATTTATCTTTTAAATATAGATACCCAGGCATCATCCCTTTTGTTTTAGAAAGCGTTGGAGTAAAGACCTTTGATGTGTCTATTTCGTCCTTAAGGTTTAACGCGTATACCTTAATTAGTTTATTTTGAATGCAGTAGCGTAATGGCGACTGCCCTATTGCTAGTTGGCCCGTATAATAAGGGATTTTCAACAAATCTAAGGATAAAGGGGGAATGAGGTGGGGTAGATGTTTTTTTGATTCATGAGCCAAGGTTTGTATTGAATAGGATGTCTTGAAAGCGCGAACCCGTTGAAATCGGATATGACGAACGACTTGCAGGACAATGATTAGAAATACAGGTGGGCGTATCGTTTCACCTATAAATTTAATGAGGCCCAATTGCTCGATTCTTAAGACTTCATACCCATGAGTCATGTAAACCCATTTTTGATACTTCGCAAGTATCTCAGGAGTCATATTCGGCTGGAATATTTGGGTTATTCCTTGGCCAAATTTAGGAATGTTCATTAAAAAGTCTATAAAAGTAATGTTCAATCTTGCTAAGTACAAAAGTCCATTACTAATGTTCTCCTCAAATAACACATATAGTGTTACGAAGAAGCCGATAAAGACAAAAAAAATGACTATGTATTGTAGGGTTACCTCTGGTTTCCCTATTGGCTCTGGACTACTCATTATTTTTTATTAACCTCAACGTAGATGCAATAAACAGAAATAGAAGCGTAATGAACAAAGAAGCCAAATAAATCATCGTGGGGCTTAGCAAATGCTTGTATAAGGCCCAGCACGTGAATATGCTCGCGAGGGTTAGGCAGAAACTTTCAGCAAACAATATCCAATACAATTTATGTAGTGAATATGGTTTTCTATTATCTTGAGATTTTTGCCTCTCTCTTATTGCTTTGTAAAAAAAATCGGACAACGAGAAAAACAATGCGAATGGAGATATGCCACCAGATTTGAAGCCTTTGTGAAAATTCTGTTTCGCTGAGCTAAGCCCAGTTGCCATGCTGGCTATTGCTTTGGCTTTCCCTTTTTTGGTTTCTGGAAGTTGCAAGTAAAGCCCAAACCCCTTTTTCACCTTTTCCATGTGGTTTATTTGCCCCACTTTGTAGGCTTGGATTATACGCTGAGCTTGTGCTTCGTTTTTAGCAAGGCAGGTAACATTGTGTTCCGATGTTTCTCCCGTAAGATTGTCTTTTATGGAGTAATACCCTTCGAATTGGAGGTAATCCTTTTTCCAATGCCTATAAAAAAATTGGGTTAAATAGAACGCTATATTCATATTTGCGACTCCAACAGTATTGCCCTTATTACATTTTTGAAATCGTATTTAACATGGTCAATTGCTTCACTAACGCTTGAGTTAAAATTGTTATGAAGTGTATTGATCACTGCATCAGCGAAATTTGAATACAGAACTTCAAGACATGATTTTTCTACCTCGTTTGATAAGGGCGAGTTGCAAATAACTTCTTGCAGCTCACATAACGCCTTATCTGCAGCAATGAAAATTCCACTGTACTCATTGGATTGCGGTTTTAATGTTGAGTGAAGTAGACACAGTTTTAGAATTGAACTCACCTTTGATGAAGGGTAACTCTCCTGAATAGTGTCTATATTTTGGGGAAGGGCGGCGAACAATGAAGCAAGTGTATCGGGCGTTAATACTTCTTCTCGATTTGACTCTAATGCGAATACGACCGCTTCTAATAAGGCCCTACGCTTGACTGGTGTGTGAAGGGGATCTTCCGTATAAAGAGATTGGTCTATTTTGTTTAGTATATCTAAAGCTTCTTGAAGTAGACTTTCTGGATCAGATGAATTGTGCCTAAAAACAGCTCTTAGTAATGGCAGATAAACATTAATTGCCACCACGCACCGTTCTTCTTCGTCACGCTCATTTGAATCACTTAATGTATGAGTCTGGTTTGGGCGGCACGCTTCTAACAGCGCCTCTTGCGCTAACTTAGTACTCATTCAAGCCCCATATCTAGGTCAAGTTGATTTGACTCAAGGGCCAGTTCATCCGACATAGATTGATTACTCATTATAGAATTGGCGTAAAGCACATCAGATTTGAGTGACAGTGATTTACCTATGTCCATAGCTTCTGAAACAACAGAGGTAAACTTAATGATTTCCTGAGTTAGTAAATATATCGCGTCGTCTTTCGTGTCGTAATTCGCCTGACAACATACCCTTTCTTTCATCCACGCTTGATTGTCTCGTTGACAGACAAATGCATTTTGGTCGCCACTAATCGAGTGAAGTACATTGTTTTCTTGAGATAGGAAATTTGAACGGTTGGCGATCAATGGCAGCAGCGCGGTAGATGCCATTCCGGTGTGAATTGGAATTATGGTGCCCTTGTAATCCCAAGCGTTTATGCCTTGGAGTGTGCAGTACTCCGCAACACTTCGACTAAGAAATGTTAGGAGGTGCAAACTACCTGCTTTCTCATAGAAATTGCAGTTCCCGCAAGTGGTAGGAATATTACTTGTTATAGAGCCATAGTTCAGTTCATAGCCGCATTTCGGGCAATACTGTAGTGACTTGTCTACTTTGATTGTTTTCATAAGGGCCTGCCTTGCTCGTAGTTGAGATATTCTTTCAACCACCGGCAGGCCAATCAATTTCTAAAGTGCATCAAATCCAGAAAGCTGACAGTTCGACGTATGGGAAATCTTCAAAGCACTAATCCATTAAGTCCATAAGGCTAGAACCGTCAGGCTCCTGCCGACCACCTCCAAGTTGGGCTACAATCTCACTCCAATCTGCGCTATCAACTTCATTCATGTTGTTCGCCATTTCAACAAGCTCAGTTTGAAGCTCCGTAAAACGCTCTTTGCAAGCGGAAAGCTCTTCTTCTTTATCAAATGTAAGCTTAGATAGTGGTTCGTAGTTAAGTATTCTGCTGTTCGCTCGCTCAATTGCTTCTTTTGAATCATGTATCGTCTGTGTGAAGGCTTCCTGCAATTCAATTATTCGAGAAGCGAAAGCTGTAGTGTAGTACGTATCAATTACCGGGCGTTCATGTCCGTTGATAACAGTAGACCCTTGCAAGGTTGGCATTTTTTTGGGGCCGTTAGAAATTATGTCGACGGTAATTTCTAAGCCTTTATAATTTCCAAAAACAAAGGTATCTTCATTTTTCTTTTCTGCCGCAGCCCTAGCCAATTTGAATGCTTTTTCTACCTTCTCTTTGTCATCCACAAAAGCACCTGATAGATCAATATTATCCGGATTGGATTTCATTGTTTGTACTGCTGTTTCACAATCTTTGATAATACGCTCATATCTTGAAATTGAATTCTTTGCTTCTTCGATTGTATAGATTGCAGTGGTTTGTTTGTCTTGAAGCATTCGTTTCTCTCGGCTCAGCATATCAATAGCTTTATCTAAATCGATTTTTTCTTTAATAAGTGGGTTGGCTGTTGCGATAGACATCATTTCTTCAAAGTTAGCGTCTACTTCCTCAACATACGTTCTAGGTGCCAAAGCGGGATTGGTCTTAGTTTGGGCGATGTATAACGCTTTTCTTCGAATATGCTCCCATTGAAATAAATCGAAGCTGTTTTCTGTACTGTACCTGAACATCTTTAAGTCCGTTTGTAGGTTTCCAGAGCGCTCGATACGTCCGGAGCGCTGTTCGATTTCTCGCGGGTTCCAAGGCGGCGTTAGCTCATGCATTGCTTTTAAATATTTCTGGATATTGTTACCAACCCCAAATTTTTCGGTGGTACCAATTGCTACCAAGTAATTGCCGGCATTCATGTTGTCCTGAAAGGCTTTCTTTTGAGGTTCTGTTACTACTTCCCTTGAAGTGATAATTTTATCTCGTGGAATACCACCAGCGACTAGTTTATCAATCAAAGTGTCATAAGGGCTAAACCCATCATCAGTAGGGTTTACATAACGGTCGATAAATACAAGCTGAGTCACAGGTATGTCGCTAGTATCGTTTTTGAGTACTTCGATAATATTTTTCGCGCAAAGATTAATTTTACAGTCTTTGGCTTCGGGTATGCGAGAATCAATCATTCGTAAATCAAAAGCAGCACGTTGAGCGGAAGACTGAATAGAGAACCATGCTTCATCGTCTGGATTTCCGTTTCTGAAATTCTGAGCACGACGGGCTATATTATCCATATATGCCTTAAAAAACTCCCCGCCACTGGCTTGTACGGCTTTTTTTTCTGCTTTCTCTCTTTGAGCTCCAGATTCATCGGTCGTGACCACATCTGCGACCATTCTGTATAGCTGCCCTAACTCTGGCAAATTGTTAAATTTAGCGAGTCGTGAGTTTTCTCTGTACCCCGTACCTTCAGGCGAAGCTTCAATTGCCGTAATAACCTCCCCGAAAGTAGACATAAAGCTATCAAAGCTAAGCAGTCCCATCTTTCTCAACTCTTGAGGCATCAAGTAATACATGTTGACGTACATGTCAGACATTGATTTACGAATGTCGGTACCAGTTGCCATGACTAATCCTTTGCCATCGTTCTTTTCTTGCAGATAGCGGGCGATGAATAGCAGGTTCATTGCGCGATTTGATTCAGATGTGTTCACACCCGATACATGAGACATGTTTGAAGGAGTTGGTAAGTTTAAGAAGTTGTCACTTTCATCGATCATCAATGCATCAATGCCCAAGTCCGACAAGTAGAGTAAGTCATCTTTAGATTCCTGATTTAACCTTTTTTCGATTTTTGATTCCAAGCTTTTAAGGCGCTTTTCTGAACGTTTAAGGTTGTAAGAGCCTATCCCTTCCGCAATATCCATTGCATTTCTAAGTTCACTTGCCTGGTCACGGATTTGGTTGATAATAAATTCCGGTGGCGCAGATATTTTAGATAGGAAAGAGTGGGGGACAATGACAGCATCCCAATTATTTAAGGCTATGCGCGCTGTCATAGCTTTTCGTCCGACAGCATTTAGAGAAGCTGAGTCAATGCTGAGTACTTTCGCAGAAGGGTAGTGTTGCTGGAACATTCTGGCAAATTGACCGAATACATTGTTTGGCACAGAAATCATAGCTTTATTATGCACACCAGCAATTTTTCCTTCTCTTGCCATAGCGCATAATTCAAAAGACTTACCTGAACCTACACCGTGGGCTAACAATGCCGTTCCATCCACTTTATAGCGGACTACAGCTTCTCTTTGTGTTTTACGCGGCTCAAACTTTTTATTGTTAAATAAGGGGTTTAATTGGGTGAATTGTAAGTGCTCGGCATTATATTTAGGCTGTGCAATTACATTAATGGTTGAGTTGTACAGCGATGCAACATGTTGTCTGCGTTCTGGCGAGTTACCCATCCATTCAAAATATTCATTTTTTAAGTGTTCAGCTGCTTGACGCGCCTGCTGAGTTGCTTCGATTAAAACTGTGCGCTTACCATCGATGGTTTGGGCAACCTCAATTTTATCGCCATTGGCAATTTTGACTAACAACTTATCGGCGGATATACCTCCTCCGGCCCATTCATTTTCTAGCTTGGCTTGGTGTTTTCTTTCAAATGACCAATTGAGCGATATATCCCATAAATCTGCACACTTGCTGACAGTGATACCTTGTAAGTCATTTTCCGAATTGGCGTCTTTACCTGTTGCAATATGAAAGATGAACTGCCTTATATAATCTTTTGGCATCCAAGAGCTGCCGAGTTGAAACTTGATATCACCATAAGAAAGGGGTTTAGGAAAAGCGGCTTTTAAAGCAGCTATGTTTTTATCAAACTGATTTTCTCCTAGTGAGACAGCATGTTCAGCTCGGGCTAATTTATCTGCCAGATTTCCCGACAAATATCGGCTTCCGTGCACATAACCGCCTGTTTCCGGATCAATAAATAGGTTTTCACTTTCTTCGTAAATTGACTCATTGCTTTTATCAACCAATTGACCAATGAAGTCCATATTCACTGCGCCATTTCTCGCTACTGAGAGCTCTATTGCATCTTCCAAAGAGTTAACTTCTGTTGGGTAGGGCGTAACATTGACTGTTCGCTCAGTGAAAATGTCGGCTTTCTGATTTTCACCTGTTTCAGTATTAACACTGTCAAGTGCCATGAGGAGGGGTGCTTGAGTGTCAGCTTTAATCAGCGATATGTTAGTCCGGTTATTAACTGGGCCATATTTTTTAAAGAACGTGTCGTACTTATCGTTTAATTTAGCTTTAGACTCTTCGAAGGAAGCTAATGGTAAGTTTCTTATTTGTACGTTTAGGTGTTCACGAACCGCTTGCTTAAGTTCGATTAATGCGACCAATCGCGCTTTTTTACTCTGCGTATATTCAAATTCAATTAAAGCGGGAACATGATCTTCTTGTTCTGAATCCCAGCGCTTCTCTACCATGTAAATTTCATCTTTCACAACAACCAAGCTGCCTTCGTCTTGGTCATCCAACGCTAATGCTACAGTTGGTGGTGGCGCTTTCATTTCGCCACTAGCAACTTGACTTTCATTCTGATTTAAACTGTCAAATACGTTTGTGGGCAATGTGGGCACTATGCGATCGAAGGCTGTTTCAAAGGCCTCGTCGGTGTAGTTCGCCAGAGATGGACCGAACTGACTTGGTACAACCTCCAATTCGCCCATGACATTCTGAGGGTTGTTTCTGAAATAATTATTATAATGAAGTTTGGGATACATGCTTTTGTTGTAATGAAAGGCATCTATCCAGCTTTCATCACCGGCAGGTTCGTGGTCGTGACGCTTCCTGAATATAAGCAAGTCTGCATTGACGTTTGTACCAGCGTGTTTTTTGAAAACATCATTTGGTAACCGAATTGCGCTGACCAAATCACTGGATTTATAAAATAGCTCACGGGCTTTGGTTGATTGGCTATCCATTGTATAGGTAGTGGTAATGTAAGCTACTACACCCCCGGGTTTGATTGTGTCTAGGGATTTAGCAATGAAGTAATTATGGATGTTTAGATTATGTTTGTTGTAAGCAGGATCGTGAATTTTGAAATTTCCAAAGGGGATATTCGATGTCATCACGTCAAAGTAGTCAGCCGGTAATAATGACTTTTCAAAGCCGGTGTTTTTAACTATTACGTCTGATTGGAGGAATTTAGCAATGCCTGCAGTGATGGTATCTAGTTCGCCCCCTGCTAATTTCGAGTTTGCAGCTAAGCGTTCTGGCATTAAACCGAAGAAATTTCCCAGCCCCATAGACGGATCGTATACTCGCCCACCTTCAAATCCCATATGTTCAAGGCTTTTCCACACACCTTGGACGACGGGAACAGGCGTATAAAAGGCGGTCAAAGCAGAGGCTTTTATTTCGCTGTATTCATCATCGGATACGAGCTCTCTCAATTCAGCGTTAAGTTGAACGTACTGATAAGATTCGATGTCCTTACCTAAACCACCCCACCCAGAGTACAAACCAAGAGTTTCAATTTCATCGGGGGTAGGTTGTCTTTCTTCTTGTTCTAGTAACTTCAGAACTCGAATAGCGGAAACATTATATTGGAATTTTACTGAGTTACTGACTGAATCATCAGTTAATGCTTGTTGCTTTGTGAAGTCGTATATTTTTGTTCGAGTCTTTCCGTCACTGTTTGTAGAGCGATTTGAATTGTTTCTGCCCTTGCTCTTTGATGCATTTCGTTCATCAGAATGAAGTCGCTCTGATTCGGTATTTCGCCCGATAGCTTTTGCACTATTTTCGGATGAAGAGTCTCGAATTCCTTCTCCATTATTGATGACATTTCCTCTACTTCTGCTCTGACTGCTCCCTGTTGCTCCAGCGCTAAGTACAGGTCCGGCATCATCGCTTTGAACTGAGTCAGTATTTCTTTCTGAAACGGCAGATATTTCATTTTCAACCTCAATTAATTTGGTTATAAGTTCAGCTTGTGCATCTTCAATGGTTTTGCCAGATGCTACAGCAGCGCCTTGACTGTTGTAATAAGCGTAATGCTCGCCATACCTTCCTAAGTCGTGTTCTGATACTTTCAGCTCTTTGTTTTGAGAATGCAACTGAATTCCGGCTGCGAGTGCATCTATAACAAGAGATGCATAAGCTGTATCAGGATAGGTTAGGTTGGAACTTCGTTCTTGGGCCATGGAAAAAGTGGTAACAAATGATTGGTTATCCTCTAGTCCTAACTTGGCACCCATTGAATCAAGTTTTTCTTGTTCAAATGGAATAACTAAATCACTACTGACTAAATGAGTCTCTAACCCTGTTACAAACTCGACGTTTCCATTTTCCTGCGGTTGGCCTGTTGCTGAGACAATTTGATAACTGTCTTCATGGTATGCGATTAGACCTTGGCCTTCGTCATATCCTACTTCTATTTGGTTCTCTTCTACAGATTCTTGAGCTCTCGTTGTTGCCATTTGAATTTCAGAGTAACCATCTTGATCAATAGTAACTTCAATCAGCAGGGGATCTTCTTGGTTTAACATCTGGCTCCAATATGCGTAGTCAGGATGATTTTTGTTAACCAAAGTAGTGCCTTCTAAAACTTCTACTTTAGAAGCTAGTTCTAATGATTGGGTGCTCAATTTGGCAACGTTCATTTCTTGCTTTGCATAGCCAAACTTCTCGCATTCATTTAGCAGCTTCACAAAATGTAGGGATTGCACTCGTTTCGATGCTTCAGCAGTTTCCTTGAGTAACCATGCTTTGATGTCGTCTTGAGTCTGACAGGGGGTGCAGAACTGCTCTAGAGCTTCTTTAGCCTGCTCAACGGATGTTGAGCCATTTAACACCTCAAATGCAGCCACGCGTGCGTTGAGGGCGGCTATTACTCCATTTCTTGTCTCGACCAATGAGTCAGTTGTGTTAACACTTAATAAGTGCGCTAGCTCTGATAGCTCTTCTTCAGACGCACTCCTAATATTTTCAATGCCATCTGCTTCCAATGGATTAAATTTCTGAGTTATATCCGTTGTTAACATTGAAGCGGGGGCGATTTTTGCAAAGCTATTTGCTGATATTTCATTGAAGAACTCCAAATCAATACTTCGCATTATTTGACTACCAGAATTCCTAGCTTCAAATAGCCAGTCTGGAACAATCGTTGTTGTTTCTTCGTCCATTTCCAAAATGCGACCGCTGGTGTTCGCTTCATTGGATAAAATACGGTCCCCTAGCGAAAGAGCAGATGGTGCCTGCTCGTTTGAGGCTGACTCATTGAGCTGGCCTAGGCTGTTCAATGCATTTGCTAGCTCTTCTGTGTGAATTGATATCGCAGGAGGATGTTGCTCAATAAGTGATTGGCGATAAGCTGAACTCAAATCGGAAACATAGGCGTGTCTTAGCGCTGATTCCTTTTCTTTGCGGGTAAGGCCACTTGCATCAATATACTTTGATAAGTGCTTCGTTAGGTCATCATTAGTCAGTTCGCTTATCTTACTAACAGATTGTAATGCTGTATTTAGCTCCTGGTATTCCTCCAACTTCATTGTAAGTGTTGTGAAATCGATGGAATCAAAAACTATTGGTTGGCTCAATACTGAGTCTGCTAAGGCTGTGAGAGTTCGGAATTCTTCTATGGTGGTCTCGCCACTTTTCACGTTGTAAACGGTATATCGGTCTTTTGTTTTCGTGATGACAATATTTTTTTCTCTTTCATCAACCGCTCCAATTAAGCCGTGTTTTTGCAAATAATCGTCAAATGGTGCTAACGAATATTCTAGGGCTTCCTTATTGTATGGAGCTAGGTTGTACTTGGCTAAGAAGCTATTATCAATAGGGAAGTTAACTCCTATGCATTGGTCAGAAAGGATCGAGTAATACCTAATTTCAGTAGGTAATATAAGTCCTTCTGATGTACCACCTTGTGTCATAGCATATTGAAAGCGTCCACGTGAAACGTATTTTGGGTTATCAATACCAATAACAATTGGTTCATCAAAATCTAACGCTTTTAACTCAACACGCTCTTCAAGACCAAGAATCATGTTGCTTTGTATCGAGTCTGCGACTGCTGAAAGCTCCTTGTCCGCTTCAACTAGTTTCATTTGTTGCTCTACAGCTTCATTAAACTCACTTAGCGTGCCCCCAGAAATAGCGCTGACTTCACGTAATATTCTGTTTGAAATATCTAGGCCTTCTTCCTGTCCTTGGGCGATCGTAGCGATGTAGTTCAATTGGGCTACTTTTAAAATGTTCTTTTTGGCTATGTTCGTTGTGACATCTTTCAGCTTTTTCGCAGTAAACTCAGGATTGGTAAATGAATCGATGCCCACTTCTGAACAAAGTGATAACAGCTGCTCTTCTTCCATACTGGCCAAAGAGCCCACATCTAAAAGCTGAATTTGGCTTCTAGCAGTAAGGTTATTGATTATCTTCTGGGCAAGCTCAGTCTTACTGTTAATTCCGGCAGTACCACCGACCTGATGGATTTCAGCGTAGAGCTTAAAAGCATTTAGTGAAAACGCATCAATATGAGCTTTGTCACCAAGTTTTTTATATGCCACTTTTTGAATGTTATGGATACCGTCTAGGGCTGCTGGAGTTGATATAAACTGCTCAAAAGGCACAATGTCGTTCTGCTTGATTTCAGTTTTTTTGAGAATACCCAAGCCGGAAATTGAGGTGCTTAATGGCTCCATGATATTCATCTCAGCTGGAAGAGCCGAAGTTATCTCAGATGATTTAACTTGATTGCTTATCGACTGTTCGTTCGATATATGATTGAACAACGCTCGGGCAGATGAATAGTTGTTATCCTTAAGCGCTTTTCTCAATTGCTCAATATTCAGTTTTCCGGTAGCCGAATCATGATAAGGAGTGGGGCATTCTCTATCGTTTGATAAATAATAGTCGCTAAATTCCCGATAGGTCAGTTCCAGATCTACAGAGTTTCGAACTATCCCCAAAAACTCCTCAAAGGCATTTTCGTTTACTTCTGCAATAGCAGAGACTTGGTTGGCAGTTTTGGTTGGTTTTCTTACGGTTTGTAATTCATTAAATTTCGGCTGGGTTTGCCCAAGCACCACCCCATATCTGACACTCAAATCATTATAATTTGTGGAAGCTAACCAGCTATCCGACTTATTTAGCAGGTAAACAGTACCAAAAGCTTTGAAAGTACATTTATACAAAGACTTCCCGTTATCTGATCGAACTATGTCTGCTGAGTATTTTTCTACAACTAATTCGTTGAATGCTTCTAGGGAAGTAAGCTTTTTAGGGCTCTTAACTCGTGCAGCTTGAATGAGTGGTGTGTTATCCGTGGTGTTTGAAATCACAAGCAATACTGTTGGATCTTCTTTTACGTTAACCAAAGTGGAATCACCGAAGAGCTTGGTGTTCTGCGCTTGCTCTATTAGCGACGATAAAGCCTCAATATCTGCATTAATAACTTCTTCATTCCCGAATGCTTGTAACTGCATTATTGAATAGAATTTACTCAGCATTGTGGTGTGATGGATATACTCTAAATCGCTTTCGAATAAATCCTTTAAATATTCTTCTTCCTGCAAATAGGCGTGACCGCTAGGCAATTCCTTAAGCTCTTTAAGGCCCCTAAAATACTGGCTGAATGTTTTAAGCGTACTATTCCCTTTCGTTAAAAAATAAGACTGGGTGAAGCTTTCTGCTGAATCCATTCTTTTTTGTGCATCTTGTTTATAAACATCAACATAAATATCAATAATATTTCTTGGTAAGATTTTACCGCCTAAAGATTTAGAGTAAGCAATATCACTATTGAGCGTTACTTTATCGATACCTTCCTCGTTTACAAAATATGGCATTCCTTTGTTGTTAATACATTCTCTTTCAAACTCATCTGGTGTGTAGCCTGCCTCTGAAAATGTTTGCATGTACTCGAGTAGGCTATTTAATCGTTTAACCTGCTCAGCATCTGAATCAGTAAAAAGAAGTGGCTTTTCGTCGTCCACTAAACTTTCATTGGTTGTATCATGATCGACCATTTCTGTGGCCGCGTTGGTAGCGTCTAGACCTTCTGAGAAGTCTAAAAATCCAAACGGTTCGTCTTTAAAATCTGCATCATTCAATAGATCTTGAGCAGAGCCTAAAACTTCGGTTTCTTCGGTTTCAACCGCTTCTGTGGCTTCAACTTCTTCTTCGGCTTCAACCGCTTCTTTGGCTTCAACTACTTCTTCGGCTTCATCCGCTACTTCATCTTCAGCCGCTTCCTCGGCTTCAACTGTAGTCGTATCATCATTCACTAATAGGCCATCATCCGGACCTTCTTGAAGTGTAAATAAATCGCCCATTATGAATGGATTATTTCTTGGACTATTTTTTTCTCGCGAGTCTGTTGTCGGCTTATGATCTGCGGAGTTTTCGAGCGCGTTTGAATTAGCTAAATCAGGGGAATATTCTTCGGGCAATTCCATTTCGACCATAGAAGCAAGCATTGCTTCTTCATCGCTTATTTCGGGGGCCTCCTCACGCTCAGGCGCAGGTTCTTCCACTACCTGATTCTCTTCCTCTTGATGAGTTTGTTTTTCGGCATCCAGAAGACGAACAGGTGTTTCCACTACATCTGCTTGCTTACTAGAATCATTTGTTGTGAGCGTTGGTTGTTTCGATCGCCCAGGTACAGAAAGGTAGTTTGGTATTGAACCTGATGTTTTTTCATCTGGCGCTGCGACTGGCTCAGTAACGGGTGCTTCGTCTGGCTCAGAAATGGGTGCTTCGTCTGGCTCAGAAATGGGTGCTTCGTCTGGCTCAGAAACTGGTGCTTCGACTGGCTCAGAAATGGGCGCTTCGACTGGCTCAGAAACGGGTGCTTCGACTGGCTCAGAAACGGGTGCTTCG
>OJDH01000336.1_pt1 | contig 23814 bp, 25 predicted proteins | sample 1592761 | NCBI WGS metagenome assembly OJDH01 (sample SAMN05416855, study PRJEB24817) | seawater metagenome | isolation source: Sea water | place: Canada:Atlantic | collected 2013-11
CATGGATGTGGTGAATGTCATTAATGCAGGAGCAATTAATGACCTTGCCTCAGAAGTGCTAAATTCTCGCTGAGCGATCACACTTTTATATTGATTGGTATCGTTCAGGCAACGTTTTTCGTTCAATAAGCCAGTTGTTGATCTGATAATCACCAAGTTTTAGATGCTTTTTTATTAGGTGAATATCAGTGTGGCATGACAATTTTTCTAGCAATATATCTGCGTGTTCTCTGTCGTCATAGCTGATTTCAATGGAGGCTTTATTCATCCTGAATAATCCTACAATCCTTGTGGTATTACTGAGTTTAGTTTAGGGGTTACAAAGATAAAGGATGTTTGGTTAAATTGACGAGAGTTTTTATCGACATGAAAGGTGTTTTATTATGTTTATGTCGATGGTATCAATATGAGTGTTGCTTAATTTTTGAGGTTTAAGCTATCTCAGTCATATAAGAATTTAACTTTCCAATCAAAGAAGCCACCTCACCATAAAGGCAAACAAAAGCCCAGCGATAAACTGGGCTTGGATAGACTAATTCAAATAGATGAAAACGTTATTCTACGTTCTGGATCTGAATGTAGCTAATGTTTATATTTAAATTTAAAAACAATGACTTAAATTGTGTTCGTTTGGTTTGTTATTGTTTTAGTCACCACTTTAGTACCACTTTGTAAGGTGTGTAAGCCATTTCCCAGTAGAGATGAAATCTTAACGGTTAAGCGGGTTAATATATAACGCCGTGATGTTCAGTCGCGCAAGCGTAACAAGTAATAGCCTCGATGCTGTCATTGACCAAACGACTCATTCCCATACCTTCATGGACCTCACCTTTGCAATAGAAACAATCAGCAGGGTATTTATGCTCACTCTCTATTTTAGTTTTTAGCTCTCTCACTTCAGCAGGGCTTGCTGATAATGGAAGCGTGGCTTTAATGGCGTAACCAGAGTGACATTCATGTGGGTGAGGCCAAAAGGTCGTTGAATTGAACAGCCGAATTTCATCTTCAAAAATAGCGACTCTAATTTCGTCAAACCTTGAGCTTGTCACTCTATCTATTTGGTTAACGTCAAAGGTCTGTTTTAATGTTCTTGTGCATGAGCCTGCTGCGCAAACGGGTATATCACTGATATCAATCAGTCTCGAGTCCACCAGCTGATTGCACTGCTGACAAACATAGAAATACTCAGAGTTGTCTAATAGGTCATATATCTTTTCAAATACAGTTTCTCGATGTTCAATATCACCAGCATTAGCAACAAACATGAGCTGTAAGTTATCCCGCTGATCATTATTACGATGAACGGTTAAGCTAATCTTTCCACTTAAATCTAACGAATATAACACCCCTATAGATTGGCTACTTCTAGGGCTTTTACTTAAAAGTTCTGAGCAATTATATCTATCATCAATCTCTAAATAGCCTAAATTCCCACAATCAAAATTGAGTTCTGATACATTAAAATGAAAACCTTTGAAGTAGATAAACTCTGAAAATTCTCTTATCAACTCTTCGTTGCCAGAGACTGCAATGGCTCCTTGGTCAATGAGAGATTTAACCGTTGGAATGTAATCTGTTTTAACCATAAACACCTCCTAGTATTATACTTATCACTTTACGTGAGGCATTAAGATCTTGCTAATTCCAAACAAAATATTAGCTATAGCTTATAAAGATCGCCGCACTCAAAACCTGTAGATAGTGATAGTGAGCGACACTACCTCTGCTAGCACTTGTTGACGTTTAACAATCGCACCGCTAATTATTGAACACTTTGATCTCTAAAACGATAAAAAGCACTATATATCATAGCGCTTTTGAAGGGATAAGCTTTCAAGCCATTTATCAATATAGCCCTACTAATCCTCTAAATAATCATCATTGTTTGGATTATGGCCATCGGCCCAATCATCCATATCGGCATCATTATTTGGGTTGTTGATATCGGACCAAAGGTCCAACTCATCATCGCTCATATCAGATGAATCAGGCATGCCTTACTCCTTATTTCTTGGGTTGATACTGTGAATTATTGGGGTTGAGCTGATTGCTCCGATTATCTTGCGCCTTCTGGTAGGCCTGGTTAGTACCGCTAGTGCCTTTGTTGTCATTTGACTGATTGCTCTTATGGTTTTTGTCGGACATTTTAGTTTTCCTCAAGTTAGTTGATTATCGATTATTCAGGGGTTTCAACCGCTACAGTTAAAACCCCTGTAATCGACGAACATCATGTTTAAAGTTTTGAAATGCCCTTCTCTTATCACTGGGGGTAGACGGAACACTCAGGCGTTTCCCCGAGGGAGTGATCAACTTAGGGTGTCGGCCTCTTTTGCATGACCAACCATAGTGATTAATCAGCCTGTTAACCAATACGTTAATGTTCTTATCGCTACTGTATTTTTTCATTGGAACATCCATAGATTGCCTGGGAACTCAGAGGTATCCCCTAAAATGAGCCAATGACGTTATGCAACGTTAGTTGTTAAGGGATAACGACCGACAAATGCGTTAAGGTTAAAGTCGATCTCGGCAAAAGCATGTCCCACGCCGACATCCAAGATTGGTTTACTGTGTGAATGGCCTTTACCCTCACTACTGTTCTGATAAAAACAACCTCCAGGGTTAACCATTAAATAGGATTGCCACATAGCATCGTTATCTTCTTCAACAATAAAATGAGAGAGGATTGAATGACGCTCAACATATGAACGGTACTGCTCTGAGGTAATAGTGAGATTGTGTTCATGAACGGGTAAAACGCGTAGTAATTTCCACTTGTCAGGCTCCAGTTGTTGCATAATCTCAACCAGATCTTCTCGCCAGTTATAAGCATTAACAACTGTATTGATCTTAAAGCGACCATTTGGATTTAGCGTGCGATATGTCAGAGCGATTTCCAGTAAATCTTCAGGAGATAGCCAGTCACCTTTTCGGTCAGTGCGGCCAATGTTTAAGGCCAGTAAGCTATCTGCAGTATCAAAGCTTAAACCGAGCATATTGAGGTGGGGAGCAATTTTTAGCATCAAAGATGCAGTTAAAAGATGGCCATTGGTAATAACAGAAGTATTAAATCCGAGCTGTTTTGCATAAAGTAGCGCGTTGACAAAGCGACGTCCCAACATCAATGGTTCGCCACCAGCAAAGTTGATCCTTACAGAGCGGTAATTGAGTTGCTGTCTTAGGGGGTTATCGAAAAGGAAATACGAGGCTAAATCCTTTAGCAATTGCTTAGTCTTTACTTCACTATGATGTAGCTCCGTAGACGAACAATTATTTTCCCATGTAGCATAACAATATCCACAACGGTAATTGCACGCTTCGGTCATATGGAAGTTGATAACGAGTTCTTGAATCTGTGTCATGGTGATCTCCGTTTGTTGATGACCAACACAGATTCACCTAGTGCAATGCACTAACAACACTTTATATAAAAAAATTACATCTTTCTGAATTGATCCAGCAAATCATCAAATTCAACGGCTTCGCGCCGCGATCTTTCAACGTGAAGTTTGAATTGATTTACCGCCTCATTGTCAGTTGTTATAAGGGATGACATTTCTGCAGCTCTATCGAGATCACCTTGTAAATAGGCTAGCAGTATATTATCGCTTGGCTCTAAGGTGGCAGATTGAGCTAGCAAGGCGTGTAATAAACTTTGATTTTTCCCCAACGCAAGCTGAGGCAAAACAGCGAAAGGATTAGGCAGACTGTCCCTATACAAATCAAAATCACCAGCCAATGAATCTGCAAACTTGAGTGCTAAACCATTGCTCAAAGCTATCCCCATCAAAGAATTGCTTTCGCCAAACATAACCCTCACCGCCTTAGCACACTCCTCGCGATAAGATTTATCTTCAAAGATGCGCTTCACATCCTTAGGATCATGGAATACAGCATTGAGCAGCAGCGCATTAAATAGCACTGTCATTTGACCAGGGGCTAGATACTTTGTCTTTCGCTGTACCTTCTGTTCCGTTTCAATTTTTATCAGCTTATTTCTGACAAGTGAATCAGCTTTAGTTTTAAGTAGCTGACTTTGGGTCGCTACATCAATGCCAAATAGCTGCCGGATGGCTTGCGGTACAGTTAAACGTTCAGTCATTGCAATACGCCTTCTCTAGCAATTGACTTACTTGGAGACGCTGCAGCTTTTGAGCACCTATAGATAAGTTCGAAATGACCTTTGCCACCTCAAACCAATTACTGCTTGCATAACGAGTCGAATAACAGCTGTGAGACTGCTGGCTGTACTGCTGTAGTACACCAATGCAGTAACCTGCACGCATAGCTTCAGCCATAGAAGTGTGAAGCGCTGCATAAGGCCCAACTTTATCTTTATGCTCGAATATTTCTACCACTTCACGGCAGGATTGCTGCAGAAGCTCCGCATCATCGGCTTGAAAGGGGGGTTGTTTGGCCTGAAGAGAACAGCTAAATATTAAGCCGATAAATACCACATATTTAAAAACATTCATCACGCTTTCTCCCATGGTTTTTCTGGCGCTTTATAATTTTTTAGGTTTTCTTCAAAGTCACCTGTACCAGTAGATTGGGTGGCGTCAGGTTCAGAACTCGTCTCTGGTATTGGCTCTTTTATAGAGGACGGTGCAGATAATGTTGAATCTTGGGTTTCTTTGTAAAACGGTGAAAGAGGCGTTGCAGCATAGATTGTCAAAATAATAATAAGGGATGATGCAAAAGTTTCAATCTCCTTATATCTATATAAGAACTCTGCTTTTAATAGCCCTTTTTCCGTGAGCTCCATCGACATTGCAACCAATTCGATGAAAGATGCAAGCAAAACCACAGTTGAAACGGCAAATACGAAACGTCGAATCATCTGCCACCAGGTCCAATTTGATTGGGTACCCCGACGATAAAAACGCCAAATAACCAAGCACAACAAAGTAAGAGACCCGATTTCTGCCAAATCCAACTCGTTGATACCCGATCCATATTCGAAAAAGCTAGCAGGGATAGCAATGAGAGATAGAGCTGCGACAATACCAAGGCTGAGGTAAAGCAAGAAGGTCATGACCCCGGCAGCAAGGTGCCCGAGAATAATATCGATAGTATTCAAAATTGATTTCACTTTTCATCCTTGATAACACGAAAAGGCTGGTTAAGGATAGCCATTTTCAAACGGGCATATCATTGCGCTTTTGTTCTAATGAATCAAGTTGATAAATCTATAACTGTGAGTAGAAATAACTTTCCATAAAACATGCCCGTCAACGGAATTATCACGAACTTAATACTATATTTAAGCTGCATTACAGCCATCGCAGGCACTTCCGTGTGAAGCATGGGGTGGCAGTTGGGGCACACGGGGATTAGGTCATAGACTTGTTGTAATTGAGCTGTTGTGCTTTGTTCATCGACAAGTTTCTTTATTTAGTCAAATTATCACAGTGATACGATATATTTCCTAAGAGGTTTAATAATAACATCGTAAATTGCATTTGTTTAGTTAGCCTAATAACAACTGCTTGGCCGCATGCAGACTAGAAACATTAGGCGCTCAATTAGTAATATATTACTAAACTGGTTGAAAAGTTCAGTAATGTTCATCTATACTTAACGCAAGTGGATTGGGAGTACCCGGTCGGCGTCTAAACCTCGGTGAGTGCATCGGGGTTTTTCGCTATCTGGAGCTTGGTAAACCTGTTCTTTCAATCTAAGGGATATGCTTTAACCCCCACTGGTCATAGCCTTCTCCAACAGTACAGCGCCCACCTTTGCAATAAAATTTCTTAGTCAAAATATCAAAAGCCTGGTTGCTTTGCTGTGGGTTTATAACGTGTCTGCCAATTGGCCTTGCAACCAGATCCGCCATTTGTAGCCCAGCGGAATTACTGGTTTTGGCCGCCATGCGAACCTTAAAGGGAAGGTCTTGCTGGTATTTGTTTTCACCATCACAGATCCGTCGAAACTCAAGTTCTAGCTCATTGTCTTCTTTGTTACCGCGACGTTCTACAATAACGTGTGTCTCAAGCTGCTGCTGGCCCTTTTCTGTCACAAAATCATAGAGAGTTTCTAAGCAATGCTTGAGTGCAATGTGGTATGGGTTAGGGCTGTCCTCTTTGTTCTGCACTTTGTTCTTCTCGATAACACAAGAAGCTAAGATAAAGTTACTGCTATCAATTATCTCACTTAACCGTCCCATGAAGATATTTTTCTCTGCACGATTTTTAAATAGAGTGAAATCGCCTTTTTCTTTACGGATTTCGTGCTCATGCAGAATAACTAAATCATGACCAAAGTAGTTAAACTTTAACTGCTGTAGTTCAGGTACCACTTTGCCTAAGTAGTGACCTTTATAAAAAATACAGAAGGCCAATACAAATACAGGATAACCCTGATCAATAGACGTTAAGCTATGGTCGCCACTCTCGTCAACATAGACAACGAAGTCACTAAACCCTCGTTCACGGCCTACTCGATTTGACTCATCACCAGTTAGTGGTTTATTCATGCTTTTGCCTTCTTAGCTCTCTGTTTTTTGGCAGGCTTCTTTTTAACAGCAAGGGCTTCACGTTCAGCTTTGATACGTTCAAGCAGGGCTTCGGCGCTGTTTTCACCTGATATGAGTTCAGGGTTAGCGGCGCGCCACAAATGTGTCTGGAACACATTTGAACGACCGGAGGCCGGCCCGCAGGGCAAACTACACGGACGTAGTTTGTCGTCAGCGGTGAGTTCGCCTCTGATGGCTTTAGCGAGTATCGACTGAGTGAGATTGTTGACTCGAGCTTGTGCGGCATTAACCTGCGCTTCGACTTTTTCGGCACAAGATGGACGGGATCCATCTTGGACTGCGGTACGCTGGCCCGCAGGGCAAAGCACAAGGATGTGCTTTGCAAAGGCGAACAGCTCTTCGACACGACGGACACAAAATCGTCGGGAATAGCGCTGCAGCCTAGTTACAAGGTGGACTGCTGAAAGCAGGCCCGAAGGGCAAACCCTAGGGAGGTAGTTTGCCCTGACTAAGTAAAAAGCGGTTTGTTCTGGGCCACCAGCGAGATTCATTCTATACATAGCACTCATTATACTTTTGCTTTTTTAGCTCTGGGCTTTTTCTTAGCGGCTAATGCAAGGGCTTCACGTTCGGCTTTGATGCGCTCAAGCAGGGCTTTAGCGCTGTTGTCACCAGATATAAGTTCAGGGTTAGCTGTGCGCCAGTCGGCGGTGAGTTCGCCTCTGAAGGCTTTAGCGAGTATTGATTGGGTGAGGTTATTGACGCGGGTTTGAGCGGCATTAACCTGAGCTTCGACTTTATTAGCGAAGGCGAATAGCTCTTCGACACGACGGACGATTTCGGTTTGTTCTGATTCAGTAGCTTTTGGTAACCCGATATCTAGCAATGCCTTTTGACCAATATTCCTCATTGACATTTGATTGCCAGTTGAACGTGATTCAATTTCTTTTCTACCAGCTTTCGACCGCAAAAATATACTAACCCACGGTTTATTAGCCTCTTCCATAACTAAGCGTAAGACTTTATCACTTAACATTAAGTTTTTAGTGACTCTGTGGACGATTACAGGATTACCAAGTAACTCCATTGTATTAGCCCTAGAAATAAGCAAGTCACCGACTTTTACTCGTCGGTTTTCAATGAATAAATCATTACTGGGTAATGTTTTACTTTCGCTTTCATCATAGACCCCCCAAGTAACAGCACTAATTTTGATGATGCCAAATTCATTTTGACTAGGTGGTGTTTCGATACACTTAAGGCTTTTCCCTGCCTCAATAGCTTGCACAAAGTCACCGACCTTTACTGTTTTCCATGAAGATAGAGCAACGCCATTTTCCCCACGCCACTCTTCTGTCAATTTACCACTGACTGCGGCGGCGAGGACGGATTGACGGAATGATTTTAAGATGGCAGGTATGGAATCGAGGCGGGCTTTGGTGCTTTCCACATGCGCCAGCAGTTCATCCAGCTTGTCGGCAATGACTTTTTGTTCGGCTAATGGGGGAGTCGGGACCATAAAGTTACGACACTGAGTTAGTGAAATATTTACTTGTCCCACAGAGCCTTTTAAATCCCCGTGTATAGATCTTATTGCTGAACCTTCATTCAAAAAATAAAACAAAAATCTGTAATCTAAAAAGTCAGGATTAGCTCTAAATAAGGTTATAGCCTGATTAATATTCCATTCAGGGTATTCACTAGTTACGATTGCAATCTTTCCTAATGGCGGACCAACAATGTTCATCAGGACATCATTTTCAATTACCTTTGATCTGCTTATTGCACTTTCCTGAATTTCACGTGAAATAAATTGTGGTTTATATTTAAAGTTGATTTTTTGACCAACAATATTGTAGACCTTAAGAAACGGTATATCTCCAGTTGCTGTGAAAGGATTGTTTCTTGGTGTCGAACCACTTTGTACTTTCTCGCATATTTCTTCACTCTTAAAGAAAGCCCACTCTTCTGGTATTTTGTAAGCTATTTCTTGTGACTTATTTGGCTTACTCATCCCTTCACTCCACCAGCTAGAGACTTCATCAGCTTTTCTAAATCTTTCAATGCGCCTTTCAGTTCGGTCATTGCTTCACCTGCCAACTCTTCTGGTGTACCTAGGTCTGCAGCATCGACGCTGTTGGCATCTTTAAGCCATGAGATGTCCAGTGAGTCACCTTTGCTGTCGCGGATGAATTCACGACTAAATACGCGCCAGCGGCTTTTTGCTAAGCGCGGGTCTACTCCCTTATTAACTTCAGCGGTTTCAACTTCGACCTCTTCTGCATTAAAGCTCCATTCACCTTCCTGACGGTCATTTAGTGATAACGGACAAACGGTTTCAAACGGCTTTAGGTGTTGCTCACCAAAGGGAGTGCGTTTACCAAAGTTAGGCATGTTGGTGCGAAGATCATAGACCCAAGTATTCTCGGTACATTTCTCTTCTTGATGGATATCGCTTTCAGAACCTTTAGTGAAGAACAGTACGTTAGTCTTGACGCCTGCGGCGTAGAAGATACCAGTGGGTAAGCGCAAAATAGTATGTAGGTTGCACTTGTTCATCAGATCCGTGCGAATACTGGTACCTACGCCCGCTTCAAACAAAACGTTATCAGGCAATACTACTGCAGCACGTCCACCAGCCTTTAAGTTGCGGTAGATATGTTGCAGGAACGCCAGCTGCTTGTTGCTGGTAGGGTAAGTTAAATCGTCACGGGTAATGGAGGCATCACCGCCTTTGCTGGTACCAAACGGTGGGTTAGCAAGAATGATATCCGCTTTTGGTAGTGCTGCGCCGACTTGGCCGAGCGAGTTACCTAGATGCACCACACCTTCATCATCGCCTTCCATGCCGTGCAGTAGGCAGTTCATCAGTGCTAAGCGGCGAGTTGATGGTACTAACTCAACACCAACAAAGGCTTTGTTCTTTTGAAAGTCTGCTTGTTCTTTCTTTAAGTCGATGTAGTCGTCTGTTTTGGCTTTCATGTAGCTGTCAGCTGCAATCAAGAAGCCCGCAGTGCCAGCGGCGGGATCTTGAATGACTTCACCTGGCTGAGGATTGATAACCCGCACCATTGAGTCAATCAAAGCGCGGGGAGTAAAGTACTGGCCTGCACCGGATTTAGTTTCGCTGGCGTTCTTCTCTAACAAGCCTTCGTACAAGTCACCTAAGCCATCTTTTTGGGCACTGAACCAGTCGATAGAATCAAGTGATTTGATTAACTGCTTTAAGTGGCGAGGTTCACGTAGACGTGTTTGGGCATCGGCGTAGATAGCTAGAATCAATGGATCGGCATGTAGGGTGTTGCCGTCACTGTCTTTACCTGTCGATAAAGTGAGTAGCATGCGCTTATAGTCATCAAGCAGGTTCAAGCCATCTTTGTCACTTAAGTCACTCCAGCGGCAACCCGTTGGCAGGGTGTGCTTGTTGAGCAAGCCTGCCTCGGTATTCTCATGCACCATCTTGATAAACAGCAGTAACACTAGCTCGGTAACATAATCAGAATAGTTAATGCCATCGTCACGCAGTACGTCACATAGGTTCCACAGTTTTTGTACAATGTCGTTGTTGTTTGAAGTGCTCATTTTAGGTTCTCAATCTTAATTATTTGGGATAAACGTTGTTACTGTTGCCGTGGCTTACGTTATGGTTGCACTAGTACTTTTTTTTGCGCTATTGGCATCAAGCTTTTTGCTTTCAATATCAAAATAACGGCTGAACTGATTACTGTCTTTGGTCATCAGAGTTACAAATTTCGGGTGAACAAATAGCTTTTCTTTGCCCGATTGCACCTCTTCAAGTACGCCAATATCACACAGCTGCTTTAAGTAGACTGAGGCGGTTTGACGTTTAGCTAAGTCACTTTCGACCAGGTTTTGAATGCGGCAATACGGTTGCTCAAAAATCACCTGTACTAGCTCATAGCTATAGATTTTAGGTAGTTGCTGACGAACATGTTCGGTGGTGTGTTCTATAAGCGCACGAGCGGCGGCTATCTTGTGGGTGGTCCACTTAGCTGTTTGCTCGACGGCATTGAGGATAAAGATGATCCACGGTTGCCACTCCTGCTTAGTGGTTACGTTCAACAGCAAGCGGTAATAATCTTGCTTATTAGCGACGATATAACGACTGAGATACAAGATAGGTGCACTAAGCAGTTGTTGGTCGATAAGGTAGAGGATATTCAGCACACGACCTGTACGGCCATTACCATCGATAAAAGGATGGATAGCTTCAAATTGGTAATGAGCCATGGCCATTTTAATCAGTGGATCAACATCATCTTGATTGTGTAGAAAAGCTTCCCAGTTACTGAGCAAGTCTCGAATAACGTTCTCGCCTGCTGGTGGGGTATAGATAACTTCACCAGTGGCCTGATTGGTTAAGCTAGTACCTGGTACTTTACGCACATCCATCTGTACCGATTTAATGGTACTGCAAATCTTTAATGCGGTGGTAACACATAAAGGCCTGCTGGTCAGTTCTGTAAAGCCTTGGTATAGGGCGGTGCGATAACGCAGCGCCTCTTTGGTCATGGGGTCGGCTTGGCTATCTTCCTGAGCGTACTGGAATAGCTTGTCGGTAGTGGTGACAATGTTTTCAATCTCACTACTGCCTTGCGCTTCAAGCAGTGGCAGCAGGTTGATGAGTAGCCCTTGGTTTGGCAGTAACTCTCCCGCTTGCTTTAGTTCGGCAAGGGCGGCACGCGCTGGAATACAGGCTTTTAGTATGAGTAAGGTTTCGGCTAACTCCCCAAGATCGCTCCCTAGCGGCAGTGGGGGTAAATGGTTGTATGCTTGTTCAGCTTGCCATTTCATGTTTAAAAAACCTTCTTTTATCGACATAAATAGATATTGCAGTGAGCTTATGTCGATTCAATCGACATGTAAAGAAAACATGTTTATAAAAGTTGATTTAATCGACATGAATGGCGTGTTTTGAGTCGTTATGTCGATTGCATCGACATGTATAGAAAGTGCTGATATCTATACATGTAAAGTTTATATGTATAGATAATGCGAATTTCTATACATATCCCTTCGACCACTTGCCTGTGACTATGTATTAGCCTGCTTGCCACAGGTACTCATTAAGTTCATCGAGTACGGTATCTAGCTGATCATCGAGCACACTGTTAAAGCGTTTAGCACCGCCATGATCGGCGAAGCGTTGGTTAACAAACGACTTATCAATTACTGCTTCATGGATCAACTGCTTAGCAAGGCGCTCTAACCACTTACGCTGATTGGGGTTCCAACTATGTTCGCTGTAGATGCGTTGCATAGCGTTACTTACACGTTGCTCAAAGGGGATTAAGGCCTCATTGATGGCGGCCTGTCTGATATAACCGATAATGCTGGCGGCGATATCTTGGTTGGTATTCTTGCGCCATGCACTTTGTAGATGGGCTTCGTTGTAGCCTGCTTCATCGAGCAATAGCTTAACTTCTTTGAGTTGCTCGCGAGTGAGATCCTTGGGCCTATTAACCACGACAGACAGTGCTGCCGATTGGTTAATATTGTCTTTGATAAAGGTATTAAAACTCTCGAGATAATCAGCAGGCTTTTCATGTACACCGTAGCTTTGCTGACGACTTAAGAATTCATCACGTCCCTCATAGATAACAGGCATTTTGTCGCTGCCCGCTAAGAAACGTACTTCAGCGAGTTGATTGATTAAGCCTTGATGTTGTTTGAAGAACTGCGCTGCCTGTTTAGGACCGATTTGATGTAGGTGCTGGTGGAGCTTATCGGGGGCAACGCCCCACATTCCTTCAAGTTGGTCTAACTTGGCTTTAAGCTCTGGTTTACTCTCTGCTTTTTTAACGGCTTTGCGCATAACTCGCATGACTTTTTGGGTCAGTTGATTCAGCACATCATTGGCGTGACTATGGTTAGTGTCATGAGAGCTTGCCTGCTCACCAGGTGTATTTAGCGCTTGCTCTAAGTGAGCGTCATCGCTCAGTTCGTCCACCAGCTGCTCTAAGGTGATATTTGGATCTTTGACAATCGGCTTCATGGTGTTGACCGCTTCTAGTGCACTGTAAAGATCGACAGGGTCGTAAACTTTGAAGACGGTTTTGCCTATTTCGTCACAGCGACGTGTTGCACGGCCCATCATCTGCTCGTACAAAATACGCGACTTCACTCGGCGTAGGAACACCAGGTGGCTGATTGTAGGGACATCAATACCTGTGGTGAGTAGATCGACGGTCACGGCAATATTTGGGTAGCGTTCATTTTTATATTGCCGAATGAGCTGGCTGACCTTGTCACTTTTTCCGGTGATTTTTGCAACGGCAGCCTGATTGTAATCATCACCGTACATCTTGTTAAAGGCACTATCTAGCGCGGTTTTAACCATATCGGCATGCAGGTCTGTAGTGCAGAAAACTAACGTTTTTTCATCCCCAAAAGGGTCAAGCTCGTTAACTAACTGATCGCAGATAACGTCATTAAATCCTTTGGTTATAACGCGGCGATTAAAAGATTCTACATCGAACTTAAGTTCATCTTCTAAGTCTGCTGATTCAACTTCTCCGGTTTGAGTATTAATGGCGGATACGGTTTCGCCTTTTTCAAACTTGATGCCATTTTTGCTGAGTAGAGTCTCGTAGCGAATAGGGGGCTCATGATCGATAAGCCAATCTTCTGCCACGGCTTCGCGATAACTATAGGTGTATATTGGCTTACCGAAGATCTCGCTGGTGTGCTTTGCAGGGGTTGCGGTAAGGCCGATGCGAACCGCATCAAAGTAATCGAGTACGCGGCGATAGCTTGAAAGGTACTGGCTAGCGTCACGGTTAGCGAGCTCTCCTTCAGTCATTTGCTGGTCGAGTGCATAGCCCCTATGCGCCTCGTCAACAATGATGCAATCGAACTCATCAAGTGCTGGTGGCGTGTCAGACATAAAGATGCGCTTCACCATAGCTTGTACGGTGGCTACTTGAATACGGGTTTCGGCTTCGCTACTCATATCGCCCAGTTCGGCAATATTGTAGATAGAGGATAGTGTCTTATTCTGTTCAAGCTGTGCTTCATCGAACGAGTCGCAGGCTTGAGTGCCCAGCGCGGTTCTGTCTACTAAGAACAAGATGCGTTTAAAGCGTTCGGCCTTAAGAAAGCGATACATCAAGCCGATGATGGTTCGGGTTTTACCTGTGCCCGTAGCCATTGCTAGCAAGCATTGAGTTTTATCTTGTTCAAGAGCTGATTCTACCGCCACGATTGCTTTTTGCTGATAATCACGTAGGCCTAAATAATCGAAACCCTCTTGCTGCAGCAGCTTTTCTGCTTCATCTCTGCTGCGCTTTAATTTATCGATAAGTCCATCGGGAGAATGGAATTGTTGCAGTGGTCTTTTGGCATTACTTGGTTTGCGGGTATCGCGGAACCAAGTACCTGAGAGCTCAGCAAGCTGCTTGTTGAAGGGGCGTCCATTACAAGAGTAGACAAATGGGATGTGGTAATGGCCATCTTCCTCATCAGCCCATGCTATGGTTCTGTCCTCTAACTCCCACGCGCCTTTTTGCGGTGCTATGAGCTTATAGCCCTTAGAATAGCGCTCTGCTTGAGTAACTTTACCCGCAACATTGGCGTTTTCCTGTTTGGCTTCAACCACTGCAACAGGGGTTAAGCCACAGAACAATACATAGTCAGCACGTCCACCTTTACTTTTATGCTTGGTTGGCCACTCTGCTATTACGAGGTTTTTACCTTTTTCGGGTCTGATGCCCTTCTGGTATGTAAGCTCTTGGCTATCAGCTTCCCAGCCTGCATCGGTTAGCTGTTGGTCTATGAGGATACGGGTTAGTTCCTCATTAAGGGTAAAGCGACTGCTGGCGGTGTTGGTACGCTTATTCACATCTTTGCGCTGCGCTTTAATCGCCTTGAGTGTTTCCTCTGTTTGCTCGGCTAATTGCTTTTGAAGTTTTGTAAGCTTGTTATCAAATTCAGTCTGCTGTTTGGCGAGTGCTTGCTCGTGTGATTCGGCTTGAATAGCCAGTTCTCTCGCTTCAACATCCATCTGGTGAGCCAGTACTGCAAACTCCTCTTTTTCTTGCTCAAGCAGGGAGGTCAGTTGCTGATTGGATTCAAGTTGCTCGTTATGTTCTATAAGCTGACTTTTAAGCTGTTGGATTTGAGTCTGTAGCTCACTTAGTTGCTTACTCGGGTCTTGCGGAATAACAAACTCGCCTGCTTTAAAGTCGACACCTTGTTCACCAAAAGCTCTGTGGTACCAGATAGCAATATAGCGAGCTACTCGCAGTCCATCTAATGCAGGTTTATGTTCGGTTTTAAATTGATGAACAGCTTGGTTGCCTGCTTTGCGTAATCCGTGGAAAAAGTTAATGATTTGCGAATCGAGCTTTAGTTCTTTGCTTATCCTATACAGCAGATCAGCTTGATTAGTTTTATCGTCAAATTCAATGCTGCAGCGCATCGCTAGATCTTGCGCTATCGCTTCGGCAAACTGGCGCAGCTTAACTAGTGTGGTGTTAGGGTCGCTAGAGAAAGCCCGCTCTGCACTTTGTGCTAGCTGCAGAAAGATGGGGTCATGCTCTTTGAGGAAACCAAAGTTACCTACCGCTGTGGTAGCGTTAATGCTATTTGATCCTGTCATGACTTCCTCTTTGCAACTATAACGTCCAATGTTTAGGGAATAGCAATTATATTAATTAAAACGGCAACGTACAGCTAAGAACATAATCTGACATCACTTTGCTTTATGAGGAGGTAAAAAACAACCTTCTTTATTTGATAATAAGAGGGTTGTTTGGCTTTTAGCGAGAAATAGCTTGGTACAGTTGGACAGTTGAATTCGGGTGGGATGTCCCTTTGTTTTATTTGGTGTTCTTTTTCATTTTTTTTAGCTGCTTTTTGATCTCTTTTTGCAAAGGGCTTGGGTAAACTCTCCCAGTGTAAAAGGAGCCTTTTTTTCTAATAGTGTTTATGAGTAGCTTCATCTGTTGTTTGGCTTCAGCAGCAGAACCAAAAGTTCTGTGGAAGAAAGGGGTAGGGTATACGGGAGTGTATATGTGGAACAGCAAGTGTTCGCTAGCTGTGTCTTTGTAATAATGGTCTAATGCCGACTGAATGAGGAGTAATGCCTCTGGACCATCGTATTCAGCTATACGATATTTGCACATTTCTAGTTCTACTCGATACAGGCTTACAACGTCAAAGACTTCATTTTTAAGTCTATCTAATTTTAGGTTACTTAGTTCAATTAAATTCAAGTAGGCAGTAAGAGCCCTTTCAAGATCTGACTTTTTTATTTTCATATTGAATAGGCTATCAAAGTGCCAGGAAAAACTATTGAGTAATGCGTTAACGCGAACGGCTAGCTTGCCCTCTTTGGTTTTGGCACCAGTAGATCGCCCACCGTGTAATTTACAGCGCCCGTTGGCTTTATTGCCATAGCGTTGGCATGGCTTGCCACTTCTGGTTTTAGCACCACATTTAGGCAGGCTGCCTAGATCAAATTTAGTCATTTTAGTTCCTGTTTCATTGGATCACTGTAGTGAACACTTAGTTGTGTTTTCTCGGTTCATGGACTTTGTTTTGCATTGCCATAAATTGTAATGAGCTATGAGCACTCAAGTTATCAGTAGCCCCCCTGAATCAATGGTTCTCTGCTGTTTCTCGCGGCTTACTTCCTTCATTGCTCAACAATAATTAGCCAACTAGTGATCAACAAAATAGTGAGAGCTTTTCGGTTCATGGGGTGCTGGTTCAGTGAGCACTCTAGAGCAAGAGGTGATCACATCAGCTTGCTCATTGTTCAGGGTGTACTTGTAGCGATAACGCGACCTTGTTTCTATATGGGAGTTATTCGTCAGTTGTGACAAGCTGGTGGTTCTTGATGCGATGCACTCTCTAAGCTGTTGAGCATGAGAAAGGATATTAAACCAGCCATGTTTTGATGGTTTACTTGATTGGCTTCTTGGCTGTGGATCATTTTTTTGATCAAGCTGAAATGCTAGCTTTCGTCTGTTTTTTTCAAATGTGATGCTTGGATCCACCAGCATTAGATCTGTTGTAGGCTCGAACTCTTTGGCTGGTTTGATCTTGTTTCTTAAAAAGTCTCTAGCTTTACCATTTAGCTCTTTGGTGTGCTCTTTTGCTAGATAGCTTGAACGGTAAATAGCGTCTTTGAGCGAGGCTTTATTGCCTCGATATACTATGCAGAAGGGGTTATCGACGAATGATACAGTGCCATTAATATGCATTTCCCACATAGCTTTAACGAGTGATAGCAATCGATAGGAGTGGTTAATTTTATGGGCGCTGAGCATGAATTCAAGGTGGTAATGCTCGATGTTTGAAGTGTTTTGTTCTCTGGCGCAGTGGTAAAGAACCTTGCATTGGTATTGGTTCGTCAGCAAGGTCGTTAGTTGTTTTAAGAACTGCTCAATAACTTGGTTATCTGCCGAGTAAATACTAGGGTGAAGATCAATTCTGGCAACCAACACTCGACTGTAATGACTAAGCATGATTTCGTAGTCAGAGATTATCGTATTGATGATGCTTTTTATTAAGCCGTTTTGCTTAGGCTTGTAAACATGATAGCCATGTTTTTTGTAGGCAAACAAAGACGAATTATGCTCATTTATACAAAATGGGTGTTTATGAGATTTAGTTTTATTAATGTTATGTTTATTCGCTTTTTCTGGCATGGATATTTTCTAATAATTGACATTCGTTTAGTTTGGCAGCGATATATTATTTAATATCCGCACGTTTACCTTGTCTGTTCTAGACGTTGTTATCCAGTTCGTCTGGGTTTCAGGGCTTTTTAGTTGGTAGTTTGGTGTGTCGCAGTGATTCAAAGTGTGTCAGCCATCTTGATAAAAAAAGCAGGCCTGAACCTGCTTCCTCTGTTATTTGCTAGATAACCATTTATGGATATCTTTAAATCGCCAACATGAGCGGCCATTTTGAATTAGTGCTGGTTGTGGAAATTGTCCTGATTTAACTCTTCTGCCTAATGTTGAACGACTGATCCCCAAAAGCTTTTGAATCTCAGGTTTCTTTACGAGTCGATTTTCATCTAAGTACATTGCTAAGTGATCTTTTGGAATTTGTTGCATTAAAAGAACTCCTAGTTGATTACTTGGCGAGAAGCTACCCATTCATTGAGCTCAGATAATAACCAGCCTACAGAGCTACTTTGGGGATATAGCTGACGGCGCTTTGGGAAAAGGCCTTTGCGTTCAAGAGACCAGGCAGTAGTGCGCGATATTGATGTGATTGCTCTTCGTTCAGACTCGCGAATGATGCGGTCGTGAATTGTCGTTGAATGATTAGACATTGATGCTCCTTAATCGTGTTTTAATTTGATTCAGTAGCATCTTGTGAGTTTGAGCCGAGGATTGCAGGGTAAATACGAAATTTGATTATTACCCAGAAATATATTTCATTTTGGTGCTTAGAAGGTAAGAGTCTTGTTTAGCGTTGCTGAGTAACCGCACTAGATGCAGCTCATCGTTCAATATTTTTTTGTAAAAAGGGAGTATGGTTTTTTTGTATCGATCATTGTCTATCTCATTATTAAATAGTAACGCAATAAGAGCTGGTTGCGAAAATGAGAGTTCTTGCCATTCATCTCTTTGATTTAATAGTATGTGGTTGTGGCAATATAACATTAGATCAAGATAAGGAATGATTTTATAGGTGAATAGCTTTTTGAATGTGTTGTCACTCGCTTGGCTTGGGCGCTGATTAGTGGCTTGAGATAAACTCTGCTGTTGTCGTAGTTGAGAGAGTAAGAATGCAACTTCATCTAGGATCGCTTTATCGTCAAATTGTGCAATATTTAGGGCAAGTATCGCCAGTTTTTCGTGTGATCCTTCTATAGCAAAAAGGGTCGACGTATTGTCAAAGTCTATTATGGCTTGATTGCTACGAGGCATGATTCTATCGCTAACTTCCATTATGTCCAATGGTGTGAGTACCCTCGCTGAAGGTGAGGTTCTGAATGCGTTGTCGAAAATATTGAGTACTATGTCACCCCGTAAAATTTGCTGCCATGTTCTATCATCTGTCATTCTCTGGCCATTAGCGAAGGTTGGTGTATTAAATAGGTTTAGCCGACTCTCCAGTTCATGCAAAAACTCTTTGCCTGTGAGCTCAGCAAGGACATCGTAATTTTCAATAGCAAACCATTGAGGCCATTTTGGATGGTTTATATTTTTTACTTTGCAAGAAATTTTCACATCAGTCTTCATCAATATAATCTCATATTTAAACAATGCCTTATAAATAATAGGTAACGGTTGTTAGGGTTGTGTTATGCACGTTTTATAAATGGACTGACATTCTTCTGAACATTAACTATAGGGCTGATTAAGCTTGCTAGCTTGTTCAATGCCTCTCTTCGCTCCTCTAAGTAGTCATGCTGATTGTAGACACCTTCAATACCTTTTAATTTGTGATTGAGGCAGCGCTCTGCAATATGGGGAAGGATTTTTAACTCAGCGAGTAAACTGCGGCAAGTTCTGCGTAAATCGTGAATAGTAAAGTGTTCGATACCTGCTTGGCCTAGTAAGTTGTCATAGGGCTGCTTGTGGCTGTCGACTTTTTTACCGAAGAGTTTTGCCAATGCATGATTTAAAGTATCGCTAGAGATGTAACCTCTGCGTTTACTTGCGCGACGTGATGGAAAAATAAACTCAGAGCTACCAGCTCTTGCATGGAGCTCTTGAAACCAATCCATTGTTGAAGTTGGGAGGGGGACCGTGATAGCGACACCAGTTTTGCTTCGTTCTTTTGGCATATGCCAAAGCAGATTATCAAAATCAAACTCATTCCATTTAGCTGCGATTAGTTCTCCTTTACGTACGCCTAAAGAAAGTAATAAAGCGACGGCTAGATAGTTGTCTCGGGTGAAGATTTGGTTGTTGTCTCTTAATACTTTGAAAAGGCTAATCAGCTCCGAAGCCTTAAGTGCTCTTTCTCTGCTCTTTTCAACTCCCCCAGCATCAATAGGTTTAAAAGCGGTGGCGGGGTTACCTGCTATGAGATCCAGTTTGCATGCATGATTGAAGAGCTGTTTACAGCACAGCAGGGTTTTATTGGCAACGGTAGGGCGATTGCTGGTAGCCACTTTATGAATGATAGCTCTGATGTCTCGTGCGTTGACATCAGCAACCCGCAGCTGACCTATGGTCGGCTTGATGTCTTTTGTGTACATTCGCAATGGGATTTCGGGGTGCTTCAAACGTGAAGCTATGCACTGATACCAATCGTCGAAGAGATCATTAACGGTGATGATCGTTTCTTCTTGTTGACGTTCCCGTTCAGCCAGGGGGTCTATTCCTTGTTTAGCTAGCAGTTTAATCTTTGCTACTTCTGCTTTTGCCTCAACCAAAGGCATCGCTGGGTAGAGACCACCTTCTAACATCATTGAACGGCGTTTACCGTTGATGCTGTATCTAACTTCCCAGTAAGCGACACCTTCAGTCTGTACACGAATATACAGCCCATCTCCTACAGCTTTACGGCCAAGTACCTTACTTTTAATAAAACTTTTTATTTGTTTATCATTCATTAGTTTAAGTCCAAATTGGTGACTAACTTCTTTTAAAATGGTGACTAATCAGTTTAGTCACCATTTTAGTCCCACTTTTCATTAAACAATAGCAAACAATTTGAAACCTGTAAAAACAAAAAAAGCCGTAATAACATGTGTTATAACGACTTTTCAAACTAACCAGAACACCTTAAAACATCATTCCACGTTTTGGATCTGTTCGCGCATCTGCTCAATCAACACTTTAAGCTCAACAGCTGCTGCTGTGATTTCTGCGCTGATAGATTTTGAGGCTAGGGTGTTCGACTCACGATTGAATTCTTGCATCATAAAATCGAGACGACGACCTTGTGCGCCACCTTTTTTAAGGATGCGTTGAGTTTCAGCGACGTGGGCGTCTAGTCTGTCCATCTCTTCGGCGACATCCATTTTCTGAGCTAAGATAACCATCTCTTGCTCCATACGAGCAGGATCTAGCTCACCTGTTATCTCGGCAAGGCGGTTGATTAGCTTGTCACGCTGCCATTGCATAATGGTTGGCATATGTTCACGTACAATAGCGACTTGCTCAACGATTGCATCGAGGCGTGTTTGTAGCATCACCTTGATGGCATCACCTTCACGGCCACGTGCTTCAATAAATTGATCGATAGCACCGTCAAATGCACCAAGTAATTCTTTGCTTAAAGCATCCATGTCTTGTTCTGAACCTGACATAACGCCAGGCCACTTTAGAATGTCGACTAAATTAAACTCACCTTGACCGGCTTCCTGTTTTACCCAGTTAGCAGCAGTGATTAATTGCTTGGCTAAGTCTTGGTTCAGTTGCAGTTCACTTGTCTTATTATCGGCGAGATCATATCTTAGATTTACTTCAATTTTGCCACGATTTAAACGCTTGCGTAGACGGTCTCTTAGCAGAGGTTCTAAGTTTCGGAAGTGTTCAGGTAGGCGCAGGTAAGTTTCTAAATAACGCTGATTGACTGAACGGATTTCCCAAGAGGCTGTGCCCCATTCTGCTTTGTGCTCGATACGAGCGTAGGCTGTCATGCTTTGGATCATGGGTGAGTATTCCAGTTTGTTTAAATCGTCAAAGTGAACAGGGATTATAGTCCGATGAAGCCAAGGGTCAAAGTAAACTCTATGAGCTTTACGTTCTGTAACGGAATATCGTGGCATCCAAGGGCACAACCCCCTATACTATCCCCCCAAAATCATGCAGCTCAAATCGCTTTTAGATTTATGAATACAGGAATTTCCTATGCGCCCAAATGACAGAACGCCAGCACAATCTCGCCCAGTGACAATTACACGTCAGTTTACAGCTCATGCTGAAGGCTCTGTTTTGGTTGAGTTTGGTGAAACTAAAGTACTTTGTACCGCTAGTTTTACCGAAGGTGTTCCACGTTTTCTAAAAGGAAAAGGCCAAGGTTGGGTAACCGCTGAATACGGTATGTTGCCTCGTTCGACCCATACTCGTATGGATCGTGAAGCTGCTCGTGGTAAGCAATCTGGTCGTACTCAAGAGATCCAACGTCTTATCGGTCGCTCACTTCGTGCTGCTGTTGATATGAAAGCGCTAGGCGAAAACACGATTGTTATTGATTGTGATGTGATCCAGGCCGATGGTGGCACGCGTACTGCGGCGATTACCGGTGCTTGTGTTGCGCTAGTTGATGCACTGAACTGGGCACGTGGAAAGGGTATTTTGAAAACTAACCCACTTAAGTTCCTTATTGCTGCAGTTAGTGTTGGCATCTATAAGGGCGAGCCTATTTGCGATTTAGAATATATCGAAGACAGCGAAGCTGAAACTGATATGAATGTCGTGATGACTGAAACCGGCAAAATGATCGAGATCCAAGGCACCGCAGAAGGTGAGCCGTTCACTCATGAAGAGCTACTTAGTTTACTTGAGCTGGCTAAGCACGGTATCCGTGAGATTGTCGATGTACAGAAAGCTGCATTGAGTTAATTTGTTGTATTGTTATTAAGGGCCCTACGGGGTCCTTTTTGTAAGTAAAAATAAAATTTACTAAAAATTATCCCTACATTTTTAAGGAGAGATTGTGAAAGCCTATCAGCGTGAGTTTATTGAATTTGCATTAGAGCGTCAGGTATTAAGATTTGGCGAATTTACGCTTAAATCGGGCCGTACAAGTCCCTATTTCTTCAATGCAGGCTTGTTTAACACTGGGCGTGATTTGGCTCGTCTTGGCCGTTTTTATGCTTCTGCTTTAGTGGATTCAGGTATCGAGCACGATCTGTTGTTTGGTCCGGCATACAAAGGTATCCCTATCGCGACAACGACTGCTGTGGCCTTGTGTGAGCACCATGACATTGATATCCCATACTGCTTTAACCGTAAAGAGAAGAAAGAGCACGGTGAAGGTGGCAGTTTGGTGGGTAGCGAGCTTAAGGGTCGCGTAATGTTAGTTGATGATGTGATCACTGCTGGGACGGCAATCCGTGAGTCGATGGAGATTATTGCCGCGCATGAAGCTGAACTTGCTGGTGTGTTGATTGCATTGGATCGTCAAGAGAAAGGCAAGGGCGAGCTGTCGGCTATTCAGGAAGTTGAGCGTGATTTTGGTTGTGAAATCGTCTCTATCATCAAGCTCAGCGATTTGATCAGTTACCTTTCTGAAAAGCCAGGTATGGAAGTGCAACTTGAGTCGGTAAGTGCTTATCGCGATCAATACGGGATTTAAAGCGTAGAACGGCTTCGGCTACAGAGCGCTGCACTTACGGATGACGGAACGCTACGCTCACTGAAAAGAAAATGCCGCGATTATAGTTAACTATAATCGCGGCATTTTTTATGCTGTTTTACCGTGAGGCCGAAGGCCGTTCCGTTATCTGTGAACGAGTTTACGAGTGTTCTGTCCTCGATCTTTTACTGTACCTAGCAGGCCGAAGGCCGTCCTCGAAGCGAAGCGTCCTAGTACCTTCTTTTAAATTTAGTTACTCAGAAACTCGGCACGTGTGGATGGGTTTGATTTAAAAACGCCACCTAAAGCCGTGGTTGTTGTTGAGCTGGTCGAATCCATCACGCCACGGGATTTAACGCAGTAATGCACCGCATCCATCTTAACAGCCACATCTTGAGTCTCTAGCAGGGTTTGCAGAGCAACTAAAACTTGCTGAGTCAGACGTTCCTGAACCTGAGGACGTTGAGCAAAAAACCTCACGATGCGGTTAATCTTAGATAACCCGATGATATTTTTACGAGGTAGATAAGCGACGGTGGCCAAACCATCAATGGTGACTAAATGGTGCTCACAAGTACTGGTTAGGCTAATGCCATTAACCTTGACCATCTCATCGAAGCCCATCTTATTTTCAATGACAGTGATCTTCGGGAAGTTGGCATAATCTAAGCCTGAGAAGATCTCATCGACATACATCTTAGCGATACGGCGTGGAGTATCAGTTAAGCTGTCATCGGATAGATCGAGAGACATCAAGGTTAAGATTTCACGCATATGCTGCTCAATCTTAACTTTACGCTCTTCGGCGCTAAACTCGGTCGGTAGCATTGGTGTTTCGAGACCACGTTCTAATAGCGCCTTTTGCACTAGCAGTGCAGATTCACTGAGGATTGCTTCTTTTGATGTCATAAGTTCCTCCACCATAATCATGAGTGGTAATATTCAGTATCTTTTTGTCTGCGGACAGCAAGTCTCTTTGGGAGTCATACCAATCAGTATAAGAAGTTGATCTACTCAGAGTGTTTTTAGCAAACTAATTCAGGGCGAATGGATGACATAATGGTTGTTCCCTTATGAGTTCATTCAACGCAGAAGTA
>OJDH01000337.1_pt1 | contig 23805 bp, 19 predicted proteins | sample 1592761 | NCBI WGS metagenome assembly OJDH01 (sample SAMN05416855, study PRJEB24817) | seawater metagenome | isolation source: Sea water | place: Canada:Atlantic | collected 2013-11
ATCTACACTATCCTCTTCGTCGGCAGCGTCAGATGTGTATAAGAGACAGAAATTACCTGTGGGGAACATTGCCCCCTCTCCATCAGCGGGGTCCATAAACTCAACCAAGACTTCAGCGGCAGGGAAAGTCACGCCGTCAAGTTCAAAATCACCTGTCTCTTGCACTTCACCGTGAGTCACAGGCACGTGCGCGATGATGGTTTTGTTAATATTCGCCTGCCAAATTCGTACCACCGCGATGCCGTTTTCAGGTATACGCTCAGGATTAACTAATCCACTGCTGATGGCAAACGAGCCAACCGCGGCTGATAAATTACCGCAATTGCCGCTCCAATCAACAAAAGGCTTGTCGATTGCGACTTGGCCGAACAGATAATCAACATCGTGATCGATTTGAGTACTTTTAGCGATGATCACTGTTTTACTGGTACTGGAGGTCGCTCCTCCCATGCCGTCAGTCTGCTTTCCATAGGGATCAGGACTGCCAATCACCCTAAGCAACAATGCATCACGCGCATCACCTGCTATTTGTGCTTGTATCGGCAGCTCCTCAATATTGAAGAACACCCCCTTGCTTGTACCGCCACGCATATAAGTTGCGGGTACTTTTATTTGAGGAGAGAAAAATGGCAGAGTTTTAGCTTCTTGTCCCATGTATACCACCCTTTAATAGAGAGTGGCGCATTACAGCGCCACTCTCTATGTTGCTAAATATAGAAATAATGTCAATTAAGCCACAGCAGATGACTCAAGGAAGTCTTGAGCAAAACGTTGCAGTATTCCACCCGCCTCATAAATCGATGCCTCTTCAGCCGTATCTAAACGACACTTCACCGCGACCTCTATTTTCTCACCACTTGTACGAGTGATAATCACGGTCAACATCCCACCAGGTATGCGATCGCCTATGACATCGTAAGTTTCAGTACCATCGATTTGATAGGTATGACGGTTTTCACCATTAGTGAACTCTAGCGGCAATACGCCCATTCCCACTAAATTGGTACGATGGATACGCTCAAATCCTTCAGCAATAATCACTTCAACACCAGCTAAACGAACACCTTTAGCAGCCCAGTCACGACTTGAACCTTGACCATAATCAGCACCCGCGATAATGATGAGTGGCTGCTTACGTTCCATATACGTCTCAATCGCTTCCCACATACGTGAAACTTGACCTTCTGGCTCAATACGCGCCAGTGAACCTTGTTTAACTTCAGACGTCCCGCCTTTACCAAGGTGAGTCACCATCTCATTAAACAGCTTAGGATTAGCAAACGTTGCGCGCTGAGCAGTTAAATGATCGCCACGGTGAGTGGCATAAGAGTTAAAATCAACCTCTGGCAAACCCATCTTATCCAGATATGCTCCAGCCGCACTGTCGAGCATAATCGCATTAGAAGGAGAAAGGTGATCAGTCGTAATGTTGTCGCCAAGTACAGCCAACGGGCGCATGCCTTTCATGGTGCGCTCACCCGCTAATGCGCCTTCCCAATAGGGAGGACGACGAATATAGGTACTTTGTGGACGCCATTGATACTGTGGATCTACATCGGCTCCGTATTCGACTTTAATATCAAACATAGGCTCATAGACTTTGCGGAACTGCTCCGGCTTAACACTCGCCGCCACAACTGCATCAATCTCTTCATCTGATGGCCAGAGATCTTTCAGAGTTATCTCATTACCTTGGCTATCTTTTCCTAAGCTGTCTTTCTCAATATCGAAACGAATGGTGCCCGCAATCGCATACGCAACAACTAAAGGCGGTGATGCTAAAAAGGCTTGTTTTGCATACGGGTGGATACGGCCATCAAAGTTTCGGTTACCAGACAGTACCGCTGTCGCGTACAAATCTCTGTCGATCACTTCTTGTTGAATAACTGGATCTAACGCGCCACTCATGCCGTTACAGGTTGTGCAGGCAAAACCAACAATACCAAAGCCAAGAGCTTCGAGTTCGGTTAACAACTCAGCCTCTTCAAGATACAGCTGCACAGCTTTTGAGCCAGGTGCTAAGGATGTTTTAACCCAAGGCTTTCGGGTTAATCCCTTTGCGTTAGCATTACGGGCAAGTAAACCTGCGGCAATGACATTACGAGGGTTAGAGGTATTAGTACAACTGGTGATGGCTGCAATGATACAAGCACCATCTGGCATGATGCCGTTCTCAATGTCTTTTTGATAAGAATCAGGTGTACCACTAATCCCCATTTCAGCCAGATCATTGGTTGAAACACGTCGATGCGGATTAGAAGGCCCTGCGATGTTACGGCCCACTGATGACAAGTCAAAATGCAATACACGTTCATACTCTGCATCTTTTAGGCTATCAGCCCATAAACCGCTTTGTTTAGCATAGGTCTCAACCAACTTAACTTGCGCATCTTCTCGACCCGTTAGCTTAAGGTAGTCAATGGTTTTGTCATCGATATAGAACATGGCAGCCGTTGCGCCAAATTCTGGTGTCATGTTTGAGATAGTGGCACGATCGCCCAAGGTGAGATTAGCTGCGCCTTCGCCATAAAACTCTAAATAGGTCGACACCACTTTTTCATTACGTAAAAACTCAGTAATAGCCAATACAATATCTGTCGCCGTGATACCCGGTTGACGTTTACCCACCAACTCCACACCCACAATATCAGGCAGACGCATATAGGAAGGTCGGCCTAACATGACACTTTCGGCTTCAAGGCCGCCCACACCAATAGCGATCACGCCCAGTGCATCCACGTGGGGTGTATGACTGTCTGTCCCCACTAGCGTATCAGGAAAAGCAACACCGTCTAGGGATTGGATCACTGGAGACATCTTCTCAAGGTTAATCTGATGCATGATGCCATTACCCGGCTGGATCACATCAATATTTTTGAATGCTGTTTTGGTCCAGTTGATAAAATGAAATCTGTCTTCGTTACGTCTATCTTCAATCGCGCGATTTTTATCAAAGGCGTCTTTTTCAAACCCCGCATGCTCTACAGCAAGAGAGTGATCGACAATTAATTGAGTCGGTACCACAGGGTTCACTTTCGATGGGTCGCCACCTTTATCGGCAATGGCATCTCGAAGACCGGCAAGATCAACCAAAGCGGTTTGTCCTAAAATGTCATGACATACCACGCGGGCTGGATACCAAGGAAAGTCCAAATCACGTTTACGCATGATGATCTGTTCAAGACACGCCGTGAGTTTATCTGGCGCACAACGGCGTACTAAGTTTTCAGCATAAACACGGGAAGAGTAAGGTAGCTTGTCATAGGCGCCCGGCGTAATCGCATCAACAGCTGCACGAGTATCGAAATAGTCGAGTTCAGTACCCGGTAAAGATTTACGGTAGGTCGTATTCATAAGGTGTTCCCCAGTTTAGATACTGGTTTAATTCTATTCATTGCTCTATTGACTAATTAAGTGTGAAATTTTTTGATGCTAACAAACTCATACTTATTAGTGTCTAATATCAACTTTAATCTTGATGGAGATAGATGTTAACTATCTCCATCAAAAATTATGACCTATCTTTCGCTGATAGGCTTAACGCTTCTTGGCTCCGACCCAGTGTAATCAGCACTTGGACGAATGATGCGGTTATTAGAGCGCTGCTCCATCACATGGGCAGCCCAACCCGTTAGACGTGAGCAGACAAAAATAGGCGTGAACAGCTTAGTAGGAATGCCCATGAAGTGGTAAGCCGATGCATGGAAGAAGTCAGCATTACAGAACAGTTTCTTGGTGTCCCACATAAACTCTTCACACGCCACGGAGATGTCATACAAAGAAGTGTCGCCATTTTCATGGGCTAACTTTTCAGACCAAGCTTTGATAATGACGTTACGAGGATCCGATGTGCGGTAAATCGCGTGCCCGAATCCCATAATTTTCTCTTTGCGTTCAAGCATGCCTGCCATCTGGATTTTTGCATCCGCAGGTGATGAGAATGTTTGAATCATATCCATCGCAGCTTCGTTAGCTCCACCATGCAGTGGTCCACGCAAAGTACCGATAGCGCCAGTAATACAAGAATACATATCCGATAATGTTGATGCACATACACGAGCAGTAAAGGTCGAGGCATTAAACTCATGCTCTGCATAGAGAATTAATGACACATCCATCACACGTCGATGCTGCTCTGATGGCGCTTTACCGTTTAGTAGGTGCAAAAAGTGGCCAGCAAGAGAGTCTTCATTAGTAACACACTCTATTTCAAGACCGTCATGTGAGAATCGATACCAGTAACACATAATGGCAGGGAATGCGGCAAGCAGGCGATTGGCAGCTTGAGCTTGTTCACTAAAATCAGCTTCTGGCTCTAAATTACCTAAAAATGAGCAACCCGTACGCATTACATCCATCGGATGAGCATCGGCAGGTATGCGTTGCAGAACCTCTTTTAACGCTTGAGGAAGATCACGCAGAGTCATTAACTCAGTCTTATAGGCATCAAGTTGTGCACTATTGGGTAACTCGCCGTTAAATAACAGATACGCCACCTCTTCAAACGTGGTGTTATCAGCTAAGTCAGCCACATCATAACCACAATAGGTTAATCCTGAACCTGACTTGCCCACAGTACATAGCGATGTATCGCCTGCACTTTGACCACGAAGACCTGCACCACTTAGTTTTTTATCTACCATAACTTGTTCCTCTTCCTTCTTTATTGATCGACTTATGCTCTGGCTATTTTGTTGTGTTGCCTTGTTATTGATGCATAAGTTGTAGGGTTCATATCATTGAGATTATTTGTTTTTACCTTCCGCGAACAAACTGTCTAGCTTCTCTTCGTAATCGTGATATCCAAGATAGTTATACAGATCCATACGCGTCTGCATTGAATCAACGACGGCTTTTTGATCGCCATTTTCAAGTATTGATGAATACACCATCTCAGCAGCCTTGTTCATGGCACGAAATGCACTTAAAGGATAAAGCACCATGTCAGCGCCCCACTCTCCTAGTTCTTGTTTGTTCCAAAGTTCTGTTTGACCAAACTCAGTGATATTGGCCAAAATCGGCACATCTAATGCTTCAGAAAAGGCACGATAGTGGGCTTCAGTTTTAACCGCTTCAGCAAAAATGCCATCAGCGCCAGCAGCAACGTAAGCTTTAGCACGCGCAATTGCAGCCTCTAGTCCCTCTTGCGCAAATGAATCAGTGCGCGCCATGATGAAAAAGTCAGGGTCTGTACGAGCATCAACGGCCGCTTTAATGCGATCTACCATCTCTTCCGTCGACACGATCTCTTTATTAGGACGGTGACCACAACGCTTTTGCGCCACTTGATCTTCCATATGAACCGCAGCAGCCCCTGCTTTCTCCATATCACGCACTGTTTTGGCAATATTAAATGCTCCGCCCCACCCCGTATCAATATCAACGAGTAAAGGAAGATCACATGCAGAGGTAATGCGCTGAACATCAACAATCACATCATTAAGCGATGTCATGCCAAGATCCGGCAGTCCGTATGATGCATTCGCAACGCCACCACCAGATAAGTAGATGGCTTTGTGACCGATCTGTTTGGCCATCATGGCCGTGTAAGCATTAATAGTACCGACTATCTGGAGTGGCTTATTGTCTACTAATGCCTGACGAAACTTTTTCCCTGCACTCATCTTCATCTCCTTAAGCTAGCTCTTAAACTAAATATATAATTTGGGTGTTAACTCTTAACGAGTTTGGCTTCTACATTTTTCTTCGAATACATAATGTGGCGACGCATCAGCATTTCAGCGAGCTCTTCGTCACGATTCGATATGGCTTGAACGATATGTCTATGCTCATCAAAGGCCGTGGTGATCCTAGGCCCTGACATACCAAGCTGAACGCGATACATGCGAACCAGATGATAGATCCCATCGATTAACATTGTGATTAGGTGTTTATTTTTACTGCCTAAGATGATGCGATAGTGAAAATCAACATCACCTGCTTCTTGATAATATGACTCACTCGTTTTCACTTTTTGAAAATGGGAATTGAGTAACGAATTGAGATTGTCGATCTCTTCGGGCGTCATATTCTTAGCGGCGAGACGTGCTGCCATGCCTTCTAATGACTCACGTACTTGATAGAGATCAATTAAACCGGCTGGTGTTAATGCGACAACTCGAGCGCCAATATTCGCTTTACGCTCGACAAGATTACATGACTCTAAACGATTAATAGCTTCACGAATAATGGCACGACTGACGCAGTACTTTGTCGACAACTCAGTTTCGCTCAATTTAGATCCTGCTAAAATACCACCTTCAACAATATCTTTTCGTAGCTGAAAAAATGTTTTATCTGCAGCAGTTATAGGTTCTTCATTGAAAAAAGTCATAGTCTTCTAACAATCACATTACAAATACATTGTCGACAATATAGCCAACTATTCCATACTGGTCAATAATAAACCTCGATATTGTCGACAAAAAGTTAACAAGTGTAGACTCATTAATGTCAATATAGTTGTTAAAAGTAAGGCGACATTGGCTCAATACCACGCCAGCTTGACTAATTTTAGATATGTGATGATTTACTAATCACTTGAATTTACAAACCACCTGTATATTGGTACATTTTAAGCACATCGGTATCAGTAGGTAACATCTGCTTGATAATCATCGCTTACCCAGTGTTCCACACTCAAAGGCTCCAATGCAGATAGTCAACTCTCCCGCTCAATCATCCCTATTTACCACTGCAACCATTGTAGGAAACGCGTCAGGAAATTGGGACATAGCAGCAAATGGTGTCACTTTCATTTTTAACGGAACCGAGTCTCCAAGCAGTAAAGAGGACACACCCGACTCGCTAATCAATATCTCAAACGGTCCATTTGTCGGTTCTGAGGCCCCTTTTGTTGTCACTGGGTTTTTGGACGAAGCAGAAGAAGCGTTATTAACTCAACAATTAGTCGAAGTCGCAGAACAGTTGGAAGGAAGGCTCAATTGTTGGCCATCAACAGGATTAGTCACCACAGTCCTCATGACTCAGCTATCAGGGCAACTACATGTTAAGCGCATGTCTTTACTGCCAAGTCTCAGTCGTGATCTAATGATGTCCAAGCAAGAACACTTGCCTTGCATGGTGCATAATTGGCTAGGTGAGCGCCGAATAGCGCTAGCGTTACAGACACATAACCTTAATTGGAGAGAGCTCTACCTGACTGAGCCTGAGCGTAATAATACAACCGTTATAGAACACAACTTGATGCCATCGATAGATAGCCAATGTCCATTTACTCAGTTGATAGAGATAGGAAAGCACATTGATTGTGCAGAAGAACAACGCCAACAATCTATTTCGAAGTTAGAAGAGATGTCATCTAGCCATATCTCATCTTGGCTTAACCATTCAAGCCAAGACAAGCTCTTAGCCTGCGAAAGCCTTTTCTTCAACCAAACACCTGAATCGACACCAACTCACTGGTATCTAATCCATAACCTCGCTTCGCAATATCTTGATGGGATCCGTCAACGACTCGCCTATTGCCAACAAACACTCATTAATGAGGTTAACTAAGGTATTCAGTAACAGTGCCCGTTGCTGGGGATATGTTTACTGGTAATCTCACAATAAAGGGGCTTGCCAGTAAGCATTTTAAGCTGACCAGCACTTAACAATGGCTTTTGTAGAGTGGCTAACTGAAAGCCAGTGATCATTAGGATTTATGATCACTGGCTACAGATCACAGCCAATAGTTAGATTAGAATCGCCATACCGCTAAGAATTGTGCGGCATTATCATCTGTACCCTTTTCACCGAGTTTGTTTTTCCAATATTGATACTCAATACCAACAAACAATTGATTGGCATTCGTACCTAACAGTTCACCTAAATCTAAACGAAGCTGCGGTTGAAACAAGATCCAGTACTCAAGATCCGTTTTGCCAAAATTGTTAGTCTGTTCACGACCATCGATATATTCTAAGTGCCCTTCTAGGCTCCAGCTTGTAGACCCAATTTTAAAAGGATAGGCCCAAGCAAAATCAACCATGAAGCTTGAATCTTCATTCACAACAGTGAAAACAGAAGAGGAAGCACTGCCACCACCTTGATGGATATAACCAGTCACATCAACCTGTGCGAAAGCAAAGCCAGGCAAGTCCAATGAAAACCTCACACCAGGAAGAAGCCATGCACTATCCACTTCTGGCGCAAAGTTAAAACCTGCCACAAGCCCAATATCTTTCACTGGACCAAATGAGAGATCATTGCCAGTAATGGCACCCAAACTAAAGTTTGAATACCACTCACCATAGAATTCACTACTGTCTTCGACAGGAAAATTAGTATCGTTATTGACATCGTAACGGCTATAGTCGACGAAGAAAAAGTTATCACCGTAATCCCATCCACCAGCATGTTGGAATGTCACAATCGTTGTTGTAGCAGTACCACCTGTGCCAACAACCTCCAACTCGCCCAATGCTTGTAGTTGTACTTCTGTATTGCTCCAATTCTCCGCAGTAGCATTTGTCGTTATTAGCACTGACGAGACAATTAAACTTGTAGCAATAGCACTCGCTGTTTTACAGAACCTCATAATCATTCCTTCTTAGTTATTATATTTATATTTATATTTTTACTAAACATCATTATTATTAAATAACATTCAGACAGTAAATTTATAAAGCACAATAAAATTAATTTCATTATTAATTCCAGCCTTAATCAATCTCGTATTTTATGACAAGTAAAATAGAGAAAATAACACTGTTAACGACAAATTGTGCTCTGACTAAATCTTAACCAAGCTTACAAATCCTGACTTCAGTGTCAACTCAATTATTTTCCAAAAAGGATTCAACAGTTTTATGAAAACGATACGCCAGCCATAAACTTGACACTTGTGACAGGTTTTGATATCAAATATTAATTAAATAACCCTCTCTCAAATAAAGGCATATAACATGAACTTTCAATCTTTTAATCCTCCCAGAAGGATCTTAATGGGCCCAGGTCCTTCAGATATAAGCCCTGAAGTTCTAGCTTCACTTTCAAGACCGGTAATAGGACATCTAGACCCCCTGTTCGTCGAAATGATGGACGAAGTTAAAGCCTTACTTCAGTATGCTTTTCAAACTAAAAATGAGTTTACAATCGCACTATCAGCGCCAGGCTCTGCGGGGATGGAAGCGTGTTTTGTTAACCTTGTAGAAGCTGGCGATAAAGTGATCGTCTGTCGTAATGGCGTCTTTGGTGACCGCATGATCCAGAACGTCACCCGAATTGGTGCTGAAGCTATTGTTGTTGATTCACCTTGGGGACGAGCAGTTGAGATAGACAAAGTAGAACAAGCACTTATCGCTAATCCTGACGCGAAATTTGTCGCCTTTGTTCACGCAGAAACCTCCACGGGTGCGGTATCTGATGCTAAAACTTTATGTGCTCTGGCGCAAAAGCATCACTGCCTCACTATTGTTGATGCCGTCACCTCCTTAGGAGGAATTGAGCTTAAAGTCGATGAATGGGGAATTGATGCTATCTATTCCGGATCCCAGAAATGCTTGTCATGTGTCCCTGGTTTATCGCCCATATCATTCAGTCAAAAAGCCGTTAATGTGATCAAAGAACGCAAAACGCAAATTCAAAGTTGGTTTTTAGATCAATCACTTGTAATGAGCTACTGGTCTGGAAATGGCAAGCGAAGTTACCATCATACCGCCCCAGTTAACTCATTGTATGGATTGCACGAGTCACTCATTCAGTTGCACCATGAAGGTCTTGAAAACCGCATAAAACGCCATAAAATACAGCATGAGGCGCTTGCTGAAGGCCTAGTCAAATTGGGCATCGAATTCATTGTCCCAAAAGAGGAACGTTTACCACAACTGAATGCTATCTACATTCCAGAGGGAATTGATGACGTTAAAGTCCGCCACTACCTGCTCAATAAGTACAATCTAGAGATAGGTGCAGGCCTTGGCGATCTAGCAGGTAAAGCATGGCGAATTGGCCTTATGGGCTATGCTGCAAGAAGTGAAAACGTCATTTTATGTTTAGCAGCACTTGAAGATGCCTTGAATCAATAGCCACAATATAGCCGTTTGCGTTTCCATAATGTGGAATTGAAAGCGGCTATCTCTCCTGATAAATCCATAATGTGAGATGACGTTTTAGGTCTAAACCGAGGTTTAATTTCTAGTATTCGAATGCAACATAGGCATAAAAACAGTAAATAGTTTCTTCCAACTTTATTAACAGTAACATTTCAAAACTCATTACTAATACAAAAATTAAAAAAGATAAATCTATTTACCTCATCATCCCCCCTGACAAAAAATAAAATAAGACATATTAGAAACTAAGTCACTATTAATATGAACTTTAATTGTAAATAAAGCATTGCTAAATAAGTTGTAAAAACATATTAAACTACTGATTAGAACCGCCCCATAAAACAGTAACTACAAATATTTAATCATATCCCAACTCTATTTACATAAATAATAAGCCTAGTTCACTTAAATATGGTTATGGCAGGAACGATACTCGTCTCTGTTTAACTTAATAATCCTCTAATAGCATTGCTCAACTCATCACATTAAAGGCTGTATATCGTTAATGGAGGCAATTAAAGCACTAAGGGTTATGACATCGCAAGTACTGCTATTGCATGGCAACTTCCTGTCGCTTTGATAGAGGTCTACCATAAAGATTGGAATGGAAGATGAGATAATGGTGACAGTGAAGTTTCGCTGGTCAGTTCCTGCTAAAGAAGCCTTGTAGCATAGTTGGCCACATAGGTTATACCGCCAATAAAAAGCCTTTCCGAAGAAAGGCTTAATAGGTTTTATCATTATAGAGTTAACGCTCGTTCATCCAGATAGCCTTAACTTACTATAGAAACCCCTGATTGATGACATTTAGCTTTTGAAGATTAGTTTATGAAGATAAACTTCGCGACAAATAGTGCTGTGAGCGCCCAAATACCCTTAGATATCTCACTAGACTTGCCTGTACCCACTTTCAATACCGTGTAGGTGATAAAACCAAAAGCGATTCCGTTAGCGATAGAGAAGGTAAACGCCATCATTATTGTGGTGCAAACCGCTGGAGCGTACTCAGTAAGATCATCCCAATCTAAGCCTCTCAATGAGCTCATCATCAACATGGCTACATAGATAAGAGCACCATCCACTGCAAATCCAGGCAGCATCTGTGCTAACGGTAAGAAGAACATGCCTACCGCAAACAACAAACCGATAGTCACGGCGGTAAGACCCGTACGTCCACCGACAGCCACACCGGCCGCAGATTCAACATAAGAGGTCACCGGAGGACAACCAAAACCAGTACCGATGACAGATGCAAGAGAGTCAGCTTTTAGCGACTTGCTTAATCCTTCAATTTTACCGTTTTCATCTTGCAGGTTTGCACGTTCAGCCACGCCCATTAAGGTGCCGGCCGTATCAAAAATATTTACAAATAGGAAAGTCACAATCACAGGAATGAGTGCAACTTGAAATGCACCCGCGATATCGGCTTTCCACAATATGGGCTCTATTGCAGAAAACTCAGGTACAGCCAATATGCCTTTATAACTCATAAAGCCAGAAGCTGGAGCAAAGGATTTAGCAGCTTCAGAAACCACGAAGAAATCAGTGGGTAACACCCAAGTCATGACAAATGCGATATAAGTGGTCGCTGCAATACCGATGATGATTGCCCCGAACACCTTACGATAGCTAAGCACCGCAATAAGTAGGAAACTGAGGAAACCAAGCGCAGGTGCTTCAGGGCCGAATTCACCAAAACCGAAGTGAGTCAGATCTGCAAGGGCTAGTGCATTATCAGGGTTAGGAATGACGATACCGGTGAAACGCAAACCGATAAAACCAAGAAACAGACCCACACCAGCGGTCATTGCCAGCCGTAAACTCATGGGAATGCTGTCTAACATCCACTCTCTTAGGCGGGTAACACTCATTAAAACAAACAACACGCCAGAGAGAAAAACCGCGCCTAGCGCAATTTCCCAACTATAGCCCATTCCACCAACGACAGAAAAAGTAAAAAAAGCATTGAGTCCCATTCCGGGTGCAAGCCCGACGGGCCAGTTGGCATAGAGCCCCATCAAAATTGTAGCGATGGCAGCACCAAGACAGGTCGCTAAGAATAATCCTTCAAAGGGCATACCTGTTTTAGACATAATAATAGGGTTTAAAAACATGATGTATGACATTGTCACAAAAGTCGTAAGACCCGCCATTATCTCAGTTTTTACAGTGGTACTATGTGCAGAAAGTTTAAAAAGTCGCTCTAAAATCCCACCCGGTTTTTCATCTTTTTCGTGTGTTTGATTAACCTGTTCCATAACTACAGTACTCTTATTAATTGAAAAATAGGTCATTTTTATATTTATTAAATTAGACCTGTTATGTGCTGACCCAGTGAACAAAAAGGTAATACCAGCTGCGGCTATTGATTAGAAAGAGGCTGTGTAAAACCCAATTTCTGTGTAGCTCATTCAATAGAGCACAATTAACCGCCAATGTTAACCACAATAAATTCATTTTAATTTCACAATGTGGAAACAACTGGTTTTATCTGGCACTCAGTCAAAAGAGGGAGATTTTTAAGCAGGGATCTAACCACGTTCAATCCAACATTGTTTAGCAAAACAATCTTAACTTCAGTTCATATATTCTGCCGTTTATAACGAACTTAGCTCGGCTAACCATTGGGTAAATACCAAGTTCGTGATGGCATTGAAATCCATTAAAGGTGCTAGAACATTAGGTATTGAGGCGAGTTATGCTGACTAGATTAGTATTCGTTTCACGGTAGGTTGTCTTGTGGGTGTTAAAAGAAGTGATAGATAAACGGCTCATTTAATACGACTGATATCGCATTAAATTTCACATCGTAAAACCGATTGAAATTTAAATCATAGTGAGACGTAAGCCTCCCTGCTATCCTTGTTCCGTATCAATTTATCAACATATCGTGATAATGTTTGAGTTGTGATCAACTCCACTCACCAAACCATATTAATTAGGTCGTTATGCTTTCTTTATCCCACTTTAATCGTCGTACCATCAAGGGTGATATATTTGGTGCACTCACCTCTACCATTGTGGCGCTGCCTTTTGCGCTAGCCTTTGGTGTCACTTCTGGAGCCGGCGCTAGCGCAGGAATATACTGTGCGATCATCACAGGATTATTTGCCTCACTGTTTGGTGGAACCAATCAACAGATATCAGGGCCTAATACCGGTTTAACCGTCGCGATGGCCGCCATATTGACCAGTTTCGTTGCGCAATCTCCGGAGCATGGAATCGCCGCAGCTTTTACTGTGGTGAGCTTAGCGGGCATCTTCCAAGTACTGTTTGGCTTTTTTAAACTCGGTAAGTATTTCACCTTAGTGTCATATCCAGTGATATCTGGCTTCACATCAGGCATTGGGATCTTGATTATTCTTTCACAACTTGAGCCTCTGTTTGGCGCAACATTAACCCAGCTACCAATATCATTCAGCATTTTTGACAGCACCAATACATTGGTGGGACTGGCATGTATTTTAATCCTCTTTATATGGCCGCAAAAATACCGCCATATCGTGCCAGCCAGTATCATCGCAGTCATTGGCGCAACCCTATTTTATGTTTTCAGTGGTGTACAAATCCCAGTAGTAGGTGCAATCTCTGGTGATCTTCCTTCACTTAACTTACCGATATGGGACAATACCTTAGCCGGAGAGATGGTTAAATCAGCCTTGCTTATTGCGACCTTAAGCACACTCGATTCATTAATGACCTCCTTAACGGTTGATACGATAAGTAATGATTTTCATGATTCCGATCAGGAACTTGTGGGGCAAGGGATTGGTAACTTTGTGGCTGGGTTATTTGGCGCACTGCCTGGTGGCGGTGCAACAATGCGAACTATCACGAACTTAAGAGCGGGTGGCACCACCCCCTTATCAGGCATTTTACATGCACTGTTCATTTTAGCGATTGTGTTATGGGCTGGCGAATATACCGCCTATATTCCCGTTGCTGTATTAGCGGCAATATTGACGCATGTTGGCATCAGCATTATTGATTGGAATTTTCTTAAACGGATCCACAAAATTCCCCGTTTCAGTGTTGTCTTGATGATTTCAGTCATGGTGATGTCTGTAGCGTTTGACTTAGTCACAGCCGTCCTCATCGGGGTCTTTATTGATAACTTGGTGACGATAAGACGATTATCTGAAATTCAACTCGATAATATCAAACTGTTTACGGCTAAAGATGCTGTGTACTTGCCAGACGAAGAGAAGCGATTATTTGAATCGTTAGATGAAAGTGTGCTTTTACTCCACATCACTGGCCCAATTGGTTTTGGTGTTGCCAGAGGCCTGAAGCAATGCGTCTCGACAGCGGATCAGGATAAAACATTATTGATCGATCTATCCGATGCCCGATTTGTCGGCATCACCAGTACCATCGCCATTGAAGAGATCATTGTCGGCTATCAAAATGAAGGGAAGCAGATAATCTTATCCAATGTCGGTGACCGAGTCAGAAAGGACTTTAATAAAATCAAACTACTGGATAAAATTTCAACAGATCATGTTTTTACCACCAGAATCGCCGCGCTGAATTATTTGAAACAGCAATCGGCATCATAAGCGTAATACTCAGTGTTTTGAATGGAAATAGGTGAGCTATAAGACATGCTCACTCAGCGCTGGTGATGATAGTCGATTGAACATATCAACGCCTGCCTGCGCGCATTCTACATCTTGCTTTGGAGAGCCAGAACTGACGCCTATTCCACCAATCACGGTTCCATCATGGCTAATGGGTAAACCGCCACCAATAATACACATACGACCACCTAACGCGGTATGAATGCCGAATAAACCGTTTTTATCGCCAGGAATACACACTTGATTGAACGTATGTGTGGCCTTTCGCGCCGATGCAGCGGTAAACGCTTTATCTTGAGAGAGGGTTACGCTGTGAATTTTACCTCCGTCCATACGTTCAAAGGCTATTAAACTGCCCGATTCATCAACAACAGAGATACACATAGGCACGCCCATTTTAGCGGCTTTTTGTACCGCCCCTTCAATGATCAATTTGGCTTCGGTTAGGTTTAATCGGTTTATGGTTAACATATCTTCCTCCTTATTATTTTAACTCTTCTTCTCTAGCATTATCTCTCATCGATACAAACTACCTAGAGACTAATCAGACTGGTTATTGTCGACATAGCCAAGCTCAGCTGAAAGTGATTTGCCAGCAGCCATCAAGTCGTTAAGCCATTCATCTCTTCGTCTATTAATAGGCGCTGAGACAGATAAACCTGCGACCACTTCGCCATATCGGTCATAAAGCAGTACACCAATACACCCAACGCCAATCTCAGCTTCTTCATTATCAAAAGCAAAACCTTGTTCGGCGCATCCCATGCATTCCTTCACGAGTTCATCTAATGAAGAAAACGTGTTACGCGTATATGTCGGTAGATTGGTGCGCTGAGCATAGCCTTTAATGCCCTCCTCTCCCTCCATCCCTAGCATCATCTTTCCCACGCCAGTGACATGCAAAGGAGCACGACTGCCGATCATCTGTTGCACATGCATCATCCGGTTGGGGAGCGCTTTCTCGACATAAATAACCACGTCACCTTCCCGTGTTGTTAGGTTGATGGTTTCCCCAAATTTATCACGCAGTTTTTCCATATACGGTATCGCAACCTTACGGAAATCTACGCTGTTATTTGGATAATTACTGAGTCTAAGTAACCTGCCACTTAACAAGTACTTTCCCTTACTATCTCGTTCAACAAAACGGTTATCGATTAACGAATGCAAGATACGAAAAGCGGTAGATGGAGCCAGATTAGTATCAGCACTCAGCGCTTTTAACGTAACAGGCATAGAGTAACGAGAAATAGCGTCTAGCAAAGTCGCCGCCCTGTCGATCACTTGAATTCGAGGCTGAACCTTTATCTCATTAACTTTGGTTTCATTCACTTTGGTTTTATTCATTGTTATTTGAACTCCGATAACGGTGCATATTCGAATATATAGCTAAAAGTACAACAAAACCAAATCCTAAATGATGCAAATTGATTTCGTATTGTGGAAATTGTAAACCGCAAGGATCTAACACTCAATCCGAATCCTTATATTTCAATACACTAAAGCCCTACCAAGTATTACAACCCCAGCTTAATTTCATAATGTGGAACCCAAAGCCTTTGCGTGATTCCTGAAGTTTCCATAAGGTTAATTTCAACAGTCAGTGATTAAAACATGAATATGAATGAATAATAACGCATTAGTTGCCGTCGTTTCATTCATCAATAAACCAGTAATAGGATGAATATCGAGATGACAATATGAACAATAAAAACCGATCAGCAATGTACATCCCTACTTATGATGATGTGCAGATCGCCCACAAGCGCATTAAACCCTACATTCATGAAACACCCGTGCTCACCTCAAGCTTCTTAAATAACTTAACGGGCGCTGAGTTATTTTTTAAATGTGAAAACTTACAAAAAGCCGCCGCATTTAAAGTGCGTGGAGCCTGTAATGCTGTATTTGGATTGACCGATGAGCAAGCAAAACTTGGGGTAGCCACCCATTCATCGGGAAACCATGCATTGTCACTGTCATACGCAGCAGGTCAACGTGGTATTGATGTCACTGTCGTCATGCCAAGCACAGCGCCCCAAGCGAAGAAGGATGCCGTGATTGGTTACGGTGGCGTTATTGTTGAATGTGAGCCCTCAACCAGTTCACGTGAAGCGGTATTTAGCGAAGTCGTGGCAAAATCTGGTGCTGACTTTGTTCACCCCTATAACGACCCACGCGTGATTGCTGGTCAAGCCACTTGTTCTAAGGAACTGATGGATCAGGTTGGTGGGCTGGATATTGTCATCGCTCCCATCGGCGGTGGAGGCATGATCTCAGGTACTTGCTTAACCCTATCGACGATAGCCCCACATATACAGATCTATGCAGCGGAACCTGTTAACGCCGATGATGCTGCTCGCTCATTTAAAGCGGGTTATATCATCGCTGATGATGCGCCAAACACCGTGGCGGATGGCCTAAAAGTCCCTTTGAAGGAGCTAACTTGGCATTTCGTCAGAAACCATGTCACCGATATTTTAACGGCGACTGAAGATGAAATTATCAACGCGATGAAACTGGTTTGGTTACGCATGAAACTCGTTATCGAGCCTAGCAGCGCGGTCTCACTGGCAACAATCATAAAGAACCCTGAAATATTTAAAGGTAAACGAGTTGGCATAATTATTACCGGAGGCAATGTTGATTTAGACAAGCTTCCTTGGATGAGCCAGTAAATTTGATCCCAGTTGGTATCACGATAAACAGATGGAGAGAACAATGACAACAATTACAACGACAAATGACTTGGCTGTGGGTTACGACGTTCCAGCCCTGCCAGGGATGGACGAAGCAGACATTCAAACCCCCTGTTTGGTGGTCGACCTTGATGCATTAGAGCGAAATATTCACACCATGGGACAGTTTGCAAAAGAGATGGGCGTTCGCCATCGAGTCCATGGAAAAATGCACAAATCTGTTGAGATAGCCCTGCTACAAGAGCGCTTAGGTGGAAGCTGCGGTGTATGTTGTCAAAAAGTATCAGAAGCTGAAGTATTCGCCCGTGGTGGGATAAAAGATGTATTAGTCTCAAATCAAGTTCGCGATCCAGCAAAAATCGATCGTTTGGCCCGCATGCCGAAACTTGGCGCACGTACCCTATGTTGCGTTGACGATATTGATAATGTGGCAGAACTCGCAGCAGCCGTTAAAAAACACAATACTGAAATTGAATGTCTAGTCGAGATTGACTGTGGCGCCGGCCGTTGTGGTGTCAAAGAGGGTCAACCCGTTGTAGATATTGCTATTGCAATCGCTGCAACACCAGGCCTCAAATTTGCCGGTATTCAGGCTTATCAAGGCGCGATGCAGCACATGGAAAACTTCCTAGAGCGTAAAGAGAAAATTGATATTGCAGCCGCCATGGTCGCTCGCACTATCGAGATGTTGAAAAAGGAAGGGCTTGAATGTGACATCGTAGGGGGTGGCGGTACTGGGTCTTACTATTTCGAGGGTAACTCAGGTGTCTTTAATGAACTACAGTGTGGCTCTTATGCCTTTATGGACGCTGACTATCAACGTATTCATGATAAAGATGGTCAAAAGATCTCTGAATTTGAAAACGCCCTGTTCATTTTAACCTCGGTAATGAGTCATACCAAAGCTGACAAAGCAATCTGTGATGCAGGCCTTAAAGCACAATCTGTCGACAGTGGTTTACCCTATATTTTTGGCCGTGATGATGTCCAGTATATCAAATGTTCTGATGAACACGGGGTTATCTCAGATCCCACTGGCGCGCTAAAAATAAATGAGAAATTAAAGCTTGTACCAGGACACTGTGATCCAACCTGTAATGTGCATGATTATTACGTCGGTGTTCGCAACGGAAAAGTTGAGACGCTCTGGCCAGTTTCTGCTCGTGGTAAAGCTTACTAATTCGTGACAACAAACAATGGCAAATAAAGATAACTCAAAGAGATAAATACACTTGAGTCAATCAGTTTCACGTTTCTCCCATTGAGCAAGCGCAAAAGGATTTTCTATCGTTTTTTATAGGCATAGTGACTTATCCCAACTACAGTTTGCCCCTGCCTGTCAGGAGCATAATTGAACTATGACAGCCTTTTAAACTCGCCAATGGGAGCTTTTTATTTAGGAATAGTCGATGAATCATTCAACTCCAAGTTCACATTTAATCACTGTTACAGATTCAATAGCGAGTACTGGATTAGGCAAAGGCGTAACCGTCGTATCTGAAGCGGTATGTCAGCAAATTATGGGACGTGCAGATGCCTTTGTCGCAGTACAGAACGTATTCTCAGCCATGGCTCGACATACCGCGTATAACTTCCCCGTCATACGTGAAGCCATTGGTCATGCTGATGCCCTTTATGGTTTTAAATCAGGCTTTGATCGCGACGGGATGGTGTTAGGATTAAAATCAGGTGGTTACTGGCCGGGAAATAGTGAAAAGCAATTAACCAATCATCAATCAACCATTATTTTATTTGATCCCAATACCGGAAAATTAGCCTCACTGATTGGAGGCAACTACCTGACAGCAATACGTACAGCGGCATCATCTGCAGTATCAATTAATCATCTAGCCCGTAAAGCGTCTAAAACATTAGGCATCATAGGTGCAGGTCATCAATCGGGTTATCAACTTCAAGCAGCGTTAGATCAACGCCCGTTTGAAAAAGTGGTCGCATGGAATAACGATGCCTCAAAACTGACGAAACTGGCCAAGATATGCGAAGAGCGATCACTGCCATTTGAGTCGGTGAACCGTGAAACACTCTGTGCGCAATCTGACGTTATCATTACCATTACCTCGGCATTTGAAGCATTAATCAAACAAGAGTGGATTAAACCAGGAACGCATATTGCCTGCATGGGGACCGACACGAAAGGAAAGCAAGAGGTTGATGCCAGACTATTCTCCAACGCAACTGTATTTACCGATGAGTTAGCACAATCGATAACCATTGGTGAGGCGCAGCACGCCGTCGCAGCAGGATTGATTCAATCGAATGACATCATCCCTGTTGGCGACGTGATCAATGGCACCCACCCAGGGCGAACCTCAGATAAGGAAATCACGCTTTTTGATGGCACGGGTGTCGGCCTACAAGACTTAGCCGTCGCCTCAGCGGCAGTTGAGTTAGCTGAAGCCCAAGGACAAGCAACCTATTTCAATCTGTAGTTTTTGCTTTATATGATTTAACGTTCAACTTCGCTTTATTTACTATTGCCATTGATGATTAAACCTTGGAGTCAAAATGCAGTTAAATGTTTATCTTTCAGGAGAGATCCATACCGATTGGAGAGATCAAATAATTCAAGCCTGTCAGAAGTTAGATTTGAATATCGTATTCTCGTCTGCTGTCACCAATCATGACGAGAGCGACAGCGCTGGAGACTTACTCAAGCAAGCCAATACCGATGAAGGTCAAGGTTACTGGCGCGATCATCGCTCTGCAAAAATTAACGCCATGAGAACAAAAACACTAATAGAAGCTTGTGACATTGCCGTTATTCGCTTTGGTGATAAATACAAACAATGGAATGCCGCGTTTGATGCCGGCTACTGCGCAGCACTGAACAAACCTTACATCACCCTGCACAGTGAGGATATCATTCATCCACTTAAAGAAGTTGATGGCGCGGCTCACGCATGGGCAACCGATGTCAGGCAAGTCGTCGAAACACTGAGGTATTTATTGAAATAAATGATGGTCATCGCTTCGTGTGGCGAAGCGAGACAGCTTTGGCTATGTAAAAAGACGTGGTGATTCTCGATTGAAAGCTAAAGGCTGTGGTTGGTCGGAAGTGCCTTCTTTAAAGAAAAGGCATTTCCCATCAGGGGTCACTGTAGCACCATTTTCTGAGAAGCCAGTATTCATCTCATCGCCCATCTTGATCGCCTCACCCCAGTTTGTCTAAAACTGATAAAAAGATCAGCGTTTCGAACTTTATGGTTTTAGCTAAAACCATTCCTATAAATAAAGCCAAATACATGTTCGAGTATTTGATTCTGTATTGCTTTGCGATCTACACCTTCTCGATCCTTACATAAAAATACGCCTTTAACTTTTCGGTCAGAATCGCATTCATCTATATACACAAAATGACCCGCGCCTTGTTCAAGGCCTATTAAATTCGCACCTTTAATATGGGTTGCATAATATTTGGAATGTTCAGAGTACGGCAGGAAGTCATTTTCTATGGAGCCCAAAACTAAGGCTGGAACCTTTATGCTTTCTAGACTCTGTTCGCTAACCGCATGGCCTAAGGCTGGATCTAAAGCGATAACAGCTGCAACTCGCTCGTCTCGCATTTGCTCTTGTAGCAAACCCATTTTCTTTAACATGTCCTCACTCATTGCCTTACGTTTACTTTGCTGGCCATAGCTACAGCCCTTATCATTTTTTGCCTTTTCTGACGCACAATAGATTTCCGACTTACCCACTTCTAAACTAGCTCCTGCCAATGCTAAAGAGGTAAATCCCCCTGAAGAATGACCCAGCATTATTACCTTGTCTGTTTTAAGCGAGGTATTAAATAACCCCTCATCAGATAAACTATCGATCGTAAAGCTTACATCTTGTGGACGTTGCCAGAAGCGCATAACCGAACTGGGGTCGATATTCTCAGCTCCATAAACCCAAGACTCACCAAAATGAGCTACCCCAGCAACAACCCAACCTTGCGAGGCTAATGCATAACCCAGCCAGTTCATTTCACGGGGAGAGCCAAAGGCTCCATGAGAGATAATAGCAACGCGGTGACGGCTTTGTTTCGTTGATAAGCAAATCTTCGCTTTACAAGGTTCTGCCCCTCCTTGATACCAAAACTTGACTTTAGTTGGACGATTATCTTGCTGATTAAAAAGATCGACTTCTGTTGTCTTCAGTTGAATAGCATCGCTAGACAAGGCTTGAGCACTGACAAAAAGAGTAAGTAACGTAAGACTAGTGCAGCAAAGTTTAGTTATTTTTAGGCTCATAGTTCTCTCTATTTATTGAACATTCGATGCCGAAAATATACATACACTATTAAAATTGATCTTTGCAGAAAGTGCGTTTCGAGAGAAAGATGTGACTTCAGAAAGAATGCTAAACTTTCTCTTCAGCGGCAAAATGTTCTATTGCCAAGCCTTCTACTGCAAAATATAACTCTGTTTTAAGTGCTTCAGGCTCAGTTTCCATCGGGTTATTCAGATATAGCTGCACTATTTGTTGGTCTTTGAGCTTGATGCGGTTAGGCAGAACCCATTGTGCATAAACCTGAGAAATAGTTTGCCACATGCAATTGTGTGGACCTGTGTGTGTAAAACAAGCCCAACGGCCAGCCTGCCATTTAAAAGCGTCCAGCTTTTCATGGTGAGCGGACAGACCTTCAACAAAGCCAGCAAAAAAACGGCTTTCAGTTTGCTCTCCCGCCCACGGGTTATCAACAGAAACGCCAATTGGCTGTATCTCACCATAACTTAACGGCTCGGCCATAGCGGCTAAACGGCCATATAATTCTCTAGCCACCGCAGAAAAAGATTGCTCATTAAAACCTTTGCCATAGAAACCGAACACTATTTGCTCAGGTAACGTTTTCCAAACAGGTTCCAATTTGGGATCAGTTAGTCGTTTTTTAGGTTTTAGGTTGCCAGCACGATCATTGATAGGCAATTTACCTTGAACCACGTCGCTTGGTGTAACAGAGAAGTTCTTTTTAAACGCCCTAGAAAAAGATGAAGGAGAATCATAGCCGACACTAAGAGCGACATCGATAATATTGTGGTTTCCCAGCTTAATTAAGTACAGTGCCTTTTCCAGTTTATGCCGCTGAATAAACTCACCCAACTGGTAGCCCGTCGCTGCAAAAAATATACGATTAAAATGGTACTTGGAAAAGCCGGTATAATTTGCCAGATCGTCCAAACTGACAGTCCGGTCGCTATGGTCATAAATATACTGCCCGACCAGACTAATGATGTTTACGTTATTGTTGTTTATGGTATCTACCACGGGGCCTATCCTTATTTGTATGGATAATAACTAGTGAAATTGGGTAAAGTGAGTCCCAAGCTTTTGCTGCAACTTAAGCCTTCTATGTGATAGCTCGATATCCTAATGGCTCCTCTGTTGAGAGACCGATAACGAACATGAGCATCATATAGAACTCCAAGCAATAACCTCGAATAGTCGACTGGGTCATGAACCCGTATTTCGCAATAAAGAGAACGCTTATTATGCATACCAATACAAAAGAAAACATTAATGTCGGAGTTGATACAGGTAAATCACATCTTGATATCCGCCCTCTCGATATCTTTTTCACTGTTTCTAATAATGAATATGGCATTAAAAAAGCGATCAACAAGATCAAAATATACAAACCTGAACGTATAGTAATAGAAGCTACAGGTCGACTTGAGATACCCTTCATTATAGCTTGTTCAGAAGTGAAGCTTCACTTCGTAATAGCTAACCCTATGCATGTACGTCGGTTCGCAGGTGCTATCGGCCAACGAGCTAAAAGTGATCGATTAGACGCTGAACTTATCGCTCATTATGCAGATGCTATCAAACCAAAGCTGACTGAGCTTAAGCCAGAAAAAATTAGACTAATGAGTGATTTAGTTACACGAAGAAATCAACTTCTGACTCTGCAAACTATGGAAAAAAACCGAATTCAAATCCTGCCGAAAACACTAGCTTCCACAATTAAGCCTATACTCACTGCGATAAAAAACCAAATAGGTAAAATAGAGCTGAAAATTGAAAGGTTGATTGAGGAATGTGAAGAGTACCAAAGTAAAAATATTATATTACAGAGCATGCCTGGGATCGGGAAAATAGCAGCTGCATCTCTTATCAGTAATGTGCCAGAGTTAGGCTATATCACGAATAAACAAGCCGCTTCGCTAATAGGTGTTGCACCAATGATCAAAGAAAGTGGTGCTTATAAAGGCAAACGTGTCGTCCAAGGCGGTCGAGCACAAGTGCGTACGGTGCTCTATATGGCAATGATGTCGGCGATGCAGTGCAACCCAGTATTTAAAGCAACTTATCAGCGATTAATTGGGCAAGGAAAACCCAAAAAAGTCGCCATCATTGCATGCGTCAGAAAGATGGTCGCCATCTTAAATTCGATGTTGAGGGATGGCGTCATGTGGGATGAGAATACTGGTAAAAATAAGTTATTGACGCCATAGTCGTTCGTTA